>Ga0074199_1000168_pt1 | contig 130397 bp, 101 predicted proteins | sample EPASupsiteSAE347_FD_64528 | JGI IMG/M metagenome (GOLD analysis project Ga0074199, IMG submission 64528) | Bioremediated contaminated groundwater from EPA Superfund site, New Mexico - Sample SAE3-47 | ecosystem: Environmental > Aquatic > Deep subsurface > Groundwater > Contaminated ... | reverse complement strand
CCAAAAAAAACCACCCCCCCCGAGATTTTGTTTGATGCCCCCCCCGAGAGAAAGACCCTCTTTTTTTTTTTTTTTCAGAAAAAAAAAACCCAGGCGTCCGGCCGACCCCCTGCCGATACCCGGAAGCCTGGAGAGCGCTTCAACCAGCTTCGTCATTAATTCTGAATAGGCTTTCATGGTTGGGCTTCCGGATGGGTCTCAATCTTTACGAATCACTTTGGAGCCGTCGAAAATCTCCAGGGCCTTTGAAACAATGTCCGGTACGCCCTCCTCCTTGGCCGGGGCGATGTCCCCGGACGCTTCCTGGGTCGTTCCGTCGCGCTCGGTCACGACACATTGAACCCGGATTTTTTTATGGAGGGCTTGTGCGAACGCATCTTCAATGACCTGTTTATTCAGATCTTTCTCGAGCGTTTCTTTGTGAAAACGAAATTCGGAAGGAAGACCCAGCACGATCACCGAACCTTCCACTTCCGCAGGTTCGGCTTCGGCGAGATAAAGGCTCAGAGACATGCGTTTAGCTTTTACAAGTTCGATCACTTGAGGCCATATCCGTTCGACCTCATTGAGCGTCAAGCCCTCTTCGGACGATGCCCGGAGAGTTTGGTTTTTCAGATTCGCCTCCGGCTTTCTTGCGGCTTTTTGGAAAAGATTTCCCTTCGGGGCAGGAATTTCGACCTCACTGACGGCCATTCCTTGTTTGAGTGTTTTTTTTTCCACACCCCGAACGGTGAAGTCGCCCTTTTGTGCCGAAGACACCCCTTGGATAAGACTGTTAACGGCTTTCAATCCATCCATATAAACAAGCTTGAGAAGCGAGGCCTCAACAAGCAGTTTGGGCGAAGCCACCGGCCGGCGCAGATGGACCTGCAGGTTTTGCAAGATCGAAAGCGCCAAAAGCAGCTCGCTTTGCGCAAAATTCGCCGCTAACTTCCGTAATTTTACGATCGTTTCGGCGCTTGCCTCGATCAGCGCCTCGGCCTTAGGTGCGGTTTTCAAGACCAGGAGATGACGGAAAACCTCGAACAGACCCTTGACGAATTGCGCAAGATCGGCGCCCTCTTCGTAAAGCTTTTTCACAAGCCCGAAGATTTCATCTCCTTTTTTTTCGTGAATAGCCGCGAGCACTGAGACATACATCTCTTCCGGAGCAAGCCCAAGAAGCGTCAGGACATCTTCTTCCCTGATCTTCCCTTCGGAAAAACTCGCCAACTGGTCCAAGAGGCTTTCTGCGTCACGAAGCGCGCCCTCCGTGGCTTTCGCGATCATAAAAAGCACGTTCTTCTCGCATTTCAACTTTTCCTTTTGGGCGATCTTTTCGAGCTTTGCGACCGCTTCGGGGACCGAGATCCTTTTGAACTGCAGTCTTTGGCAGCGCGACAGGATCGTAAGGGGCACCTTGTGGGATTCGGTCGTGGCAAAAATGAATTTTACATGCGCCGGTGGTTCCTCGAGCGTCTTCAAAAGCGCATTGAAAGCATCGCCCGTCAAAGAATGGACTTCGTCGATGATATAGATCTTGTAACGGCCTGCCGACGGCTTGAATTTCACGTTTTCCCGAAGAGTACGGATCTCCTCAATGCCACGGTTCGATGCGCCATCGACCTCAAGCACATCCATAGAGTTGCCCTGCTCGATCTCTTTGCAGGAAAGGCATTTACCGCAAGGCTTTTCCGTGGGGCCTTCTTTACAATTCAAGGCCTTCGCAAGAATACGCGCGGTCGAAGTTTTTCCCACGCCCCGGGGCCCTGAGAAAAGAAAGCTCTGCGGCACACGCTCTTGACGGATCGCGTTCTTCAAGGTCGTAGTGATGGTCTCCTGCCCCACGATCTCTTCGAACGTTTGCGGCCTGAATTTCCTGGCGAAGATCAGATATTCCATGGTTGCCTTGTAGGAGAAATAAAACGCGCTTTAAGGGGATTGCGAGGCACCATGATGCGGGAAAAGAAGCTACTTTTCAAGAAGTACTTGCAGCGCTGAAACAAGCCGTTTTTCCGATATCGTTTCCCGTCTTCAAAGAAGAAAAAACTATTTCCCCCGGATGGAGGAAAGATCCGCAGCTGGCTCCCTCTCGATCGTTTGGATTTCATTTTTTTGGATTTTCACCTTGCCCCCCGGGGCCTGGACCGTTACGAATTCCTCATCCTCCTTGAGGATCTTCGTCTCCATGGCATTACCATTCTTGAGGTGGACGATCTCGGCAAGCAGGACAAAAGGAAGGGGCGGAAGAAAAAAGAAGCCGAGGAAAAAAGCCAGCATCTTCACTTTCAAATTCACGCCTCCTCATACGGAGTCTTTATTAAAAAATAACTGGCGGCCCTGACTTTGATTAAAATTCCACGGCGGTCAGGACCGTCATGACTTCTCTATCGTCTTTTTAATGAAAGTCATGGCGGAGAGGGGGAGATTCGAACTCCCGAACCGCTTGCGCGATTAACAGTTTTCGAGACTGCCGCATTCGACCACTCTGCCACCTCTCCGCGAAGAACGGGACGGCGAACGATGGAAGCTTTTTCGCCAACCTTCACCCGAAACCTTGGGGCTAAAGTTTATTGCCTGCGCGGGAATTGGTCAAGGCGTGAAAGAGACGGATTTTTTCAGCACAGGCTCGGGTCTTTCCGGATTGTCGGGAAAACAATAAGATCGTCACGCCCCAGCCGCGGCCCAACGGTCTTTGTTGTATCTGAAAATCTCGCCAAGAATATCTTCCGTGTTCCTAGTAACCGACCAGCCCGGATAATGACCTGAAAATTTGGACACATCGCTGACCCACCAGATGTGATCCCCGATCCGGTTTTTTTCGAGATAGACCGTTTTCATGTTACGGCCCGCGATCTTCCCGCAAAGTTGAATGGCTTCCATCACAGAGCAGTGACTTGAGCGGCTTCCGCCCATATTGTAGACCTCGCCGCATCGCGGCTTCTGATAAAAGTAATAAAAACCATTCACCAGATCCGAGCTATGGATATTATCCCGGACCTGTTTCCCTCCATAGCCAAAGATCTGATAGTCCCGGCCCAGGATCGCACATCTCATCAAATACGCGAGATATCCGTGCAGTTCTGCCGCGGCATGGTGCGGGCCGGTCAGACATCCGCACCGGAAAATACCCGTTTTCATCCCGAAATAGCGTCCATATTCCTGGACCATGATATCGGCCGCCACTTTGGACGCACCGAAAACAGAGTGGGTGCATTGGTCCAAAGACATGCTTTCATCGATCCCTTTTTTAAAATAAGGATGGCTGGAGTCCAATTCCCACCGCGTCTCTTGTTCTTTGAGAGGAAGTCGATTGGGGTTATCTCCGTAGACTTTATTGGTGGAGACAAAAATAAAAACGGCCTGGGGGCAGTGTTTTCGCGCGGCTTCCAAAAGATTCATGGTGCCAACCGCGTTAATGCCAAAATCCGTGTGCGGCTCGCGCGCTGCCCAATCATGGCTCGGTTGCGCGGCATTGTGAATGACCAGTGCGATATCCCGATTATATTCCGAAAAAATACGGGAGACCGCAACGGCATCGCGGATATCAATCTCATGGTTGATAAAATTCGCGCATTCACTCTTAAGCTCCCTCAGGCTTTCACGTGTGGAGCCCTCCGCACCAAAAAAATATTTCCGCATATCATTGTCGATACCAATGATGTGAAATCCCTTAGCATGAAAGAACCGGACCGACTCAGAGCCAATAAGGCCCGCGGCTCCTGTGACCAACGCGATCTTCATAGCTTCGTTTCCTTCTGTTTTTACGATCCAAGAAATATTTTTTTGAAGTCCGTCTCATGGTCCCTCAACCAAAGAAACGTGTCCTCAAGGATCTTCCGGGAAGATCTCTGCGGTTTCCAATCAAAAACTTCCTCTGTGTTTCCGTTATCGGTGATGTACCAGATCATATCCGCCGGTCGCGGCTCGGAAATACTTCCGATCGCCATGGAGTTCCCCGTAAGTTGCCCGCAAATGTCCGTGGCCTCCCGAAGAGACAGATTGGAACGGCTGGATCCGCCAACGTTGAATATTTCCCCGCGATAGACGGGTTTGTCCCCGATCAAATACTGGGCCTGCTTAGCCACAAGTTCGGCGAGATCTTGCACATGCAGCAGATCCCGCACCTGCTTTCCCATCCCGCCAAAACCGATATATTTCAGCGGCTTCTTGAAATAATGCTGGGCCAGCCAAAATGTAAAAACGCCCTGATCGACCCTGCCCAATTGCCACGGCCCTGCGATCACGCCGCACCGGTCGATGATCGCCGGCAGATCGTATTGGACCGCATATTCCCGGAGGATCAGTTCCGCGCACAACTTACTTGCGCCATAAAGTGACCGGATCCCATGAAGGGGCATTTCCGTCCGCACGCCATGCGGGCCTACGCCCTCACACCCCTCTTCAAGATCAAACCGCGTCCCTGTTTCCCGATAGCGGCAGGCATTCAATCGATCATAAGGATAAATGCGGGAGCTCGATAAAAAAAGAACGGGGACCCGCCGTTCACGCGCCCAATCGAAGCAATGGATCGCGCCTTGCAGGTTAATGTCCAAAAGGCGGCGCGCACTCTGTCCCTGGGTCCCCGCCAGAACGGACGGCTCCGCGCTGCATTCGATCAGAAGAGCGAACGTTTCCTTGAGTTTGCCGAGATCCCCGGATTTCCTTATATCGCCACGCACAAATTTAACCCCGTGAGACAAGATCCTTTTTTTTAACAGGATCTCTGAGCCTCGCCGGCTAAGGTCGTCAAGAACGGTCACCTCATAACCCCGGGTAACAAGATCCACCGCCAGGTTGGACCCCACAAAACCGCTGCCCCCTGTGATCAGAATGCGTTTTGTCATTGTCCTCTCACCTTGAGGAAGACATTGTTCATGAATTCCGCCTCTCAATCCTTTTTAAGAATACCCCTCATGGAATCTCGCTCCCTGACTTGGCCGGGGCGATTATAACAAAGAAAATCATTTTTTGTGTTTTGTAATGAACCAAAAAACTAAGGATCCTACCATCTTAAGATTTCATCCAAAAATATTTATTCAAAAGCGCCAAGGAGAGGCCGCGCGCAAGTTCATAAGGCGCGGAAAGAACATAGGTCCTCATCCTCCCCCGGAAGGTTTCGTTCTTGGCGATCATCCAATGACGATTGCGGAAACTCAAATACTGCCGGAATTTTTGGTTTGCGCCTGAGCTGTTCCCGGAGTGAAGGCACTCCATCTGAGGACAAAACAGCGCCTTCCACCCGGCCCGTTGGGCCCTCCAAGCCAAATCCACGTCCTCCACCAGAAAGAAAAAACGCTCGTCAAAATAGCCTGACCTTTCTTTGAGCCTGTCCAGCATGCTGCGCCTGTAAAAAGCGGCCGCGGAGCAAGGACCGATGATTTTTTTTCTCGACGGCACGGCTCCGTTTTTCGGTCTTCCCCTGTTCAAGTCATGGAATCTCCGAAAAGCCGACAAATAGATCCCCTGGGAGTAAAGGGTCTCGCCGTCCGCATTGAGAACGTTGGGCTGGACCATGCCGACATCGCCGGAAAATCCTTTTCGGGCTGAATTGAATTTTTCAAAAAAATCATCCCCAAGCACAACATCGCTGTCCAAAGCCAGGATCCAATCTCCGGAAGAACATTCGATGCCTTGATTCCTAGCTCGGCTGGCTCCAAGATTTTTTGAATTTTCGATCAACTTGACCCGTGGAAGATACCCTCGGATGATCTCCGGCGTTTTGTCCGAAGAAGCATTGTCGACGATCACCACTTCGAAATCCGGAATGCCTTGGCAAAAAACGGAATCCAAACAAGCCTGAATGTATTTTTGGCTATTGTAAGTCAGGATCACCACGGAAAGCATGCTTCCCCCCTTCAAATCCCTTTCAAAATATCTGCCAGTCTCTTACCAAGAACATCGAGCGAATAATACCGTACCGCATCTTCCCTGGCGCGGCCCCCCATTTCGCGGCACACCTGAGGATTTTCAGCTAAATAACCCATGGCTGAAATGAATTCGCTTTTGTTTTTCACTAAAAAACCGGTTTGTCTGTTGCGAAGAATGTTCGTTGCTTCCCCTATAGCGCTGGCGATCGCAGGCCTGGCCATACTCATATATTCAAATAACTTGGTCGGGCTTTTTGCCTTATTGAATTTCGTTTCCTGGATCAAAGGCAACAATCCGACATCCATTCTCGAAAGATGCTCGGGGATTCTGTCCGGATCGATCCATGCGTGGACCGCCACTCTGCGCTGGTGCTTGTAGCCGCCAAGAGCCCTTCGGATCTCTTCAAAATATTTGCCTTCTCCGGCCAGACTTAATGAAACATGACCGTGTCGGTCCGCAACTTCGGAAAAACAGTCCAGAAGAAACCGGAGATTGGCCCCCATTTCCTCGTGATATGCCGTTCCGATCCAGGAAAAAACCATGCCCGCCCCGGGACGGACTTCTCGGGGACAAAAAAGTTTCGTGTCCACGCCGGTCGGGAGATGGTGCACGAAAGGATTGAAGTCTCGAAGATACCCTTCGAGAAATTTGCTGGCGGCGATACACGTCTTGGCACGCTTCGCGATTTGACGCGTTGCATATTCCATTTTTGAACTCGGGTAAAATCCGAAATGGTAAACGGGATTTTCCCGGATATTCCAGTCATCGCAGTCAAGTATGATTTTATTTTTTTTAAGTCCGGAAGCACAGAGAGGCGCCAAAACATGGTAATTGACTCTTTGAAGGATAAAAACAGTATCCGGAGATTCTTTGATGAGAGAGAGGAAAGCTCTTGCGGCAAGGCCTACTTTTTTCAGACCGGACATTTCCAGTTCTTTTTCGCCGCATGGGGCGCCAAGATCCTCCGCAAACGAAAGAACGCGGGCTTCGATCCCCTGCCTGGTCAACTCCCTGCAGAAGTTGTAGCAACGGACCCTGGCTCCCGAAAGATGACAGCTCTCCCGGGTAATGAACAGGACTTTCATGAAGGATCTTTTTTCTCTTTTGTTCTGATCAATCCGTTCTCTAAAATGCAGTCGTAAATATTCTTCGCCAGGACCGCATAACCCGCATCATTGGGATGCCAATAATCCTCATGGGAGAGATAGGCGCGCTGATCCTTTAGCGTTTGAAAGGCCGCGTAATGATCCACGAGAAGCAAATCGAACTTCTTCGCCGCTTCTATTTGAACCCGCCGCAAATTCCTCGTTGCCGCCGGATAGGTGCACATGATGACCTTGATATCGTTCGCTTTGCATATTTTGATCATTTCACCGATATCATGTTCCGCAAGCTGATCAAATATGGGGGCTTGGTCCCACTTTTCCTTGCCAAGCTTTTCTTGCCCCATCTCGGTTCGAGGATAAAAAAAATCCCACCGTTCTTGAGAGGGCCTTAACGGAAAAGCCATATTTTTGAATAGCTTCCAAACCCTAAGCCGATCGAGAAATATTAAAACCCTCAGCGCCAGATGGGAAACTGCCCGGTCCTGATTGAACAACAGAACATTGCTCCGATCCATGTTCCACCAATTATTGACCCCTACTAAAAAAATCACCAGTTGCGGGCGGTATTTCTTAATGTGCCGGGGAAGCTTTGCAAGGATTTCCGAGGTGTTCTGCCCTATAGTCTGATCAAAAAAACACTGGATCTTCATTCCTTCATATTTTTTCTTCAACATTTCTTCCAGTTGACGAGGATAATTCTTCGTAGCGGGATCGCTGGCTCCGATACCCCATGTGGTCGATTCGCCCACGCAATAGATCCTGTACTCCGCCCCAGCATCCACGGGCGCTTTATGGATCACGTTATATCCAAACCCCAAAAATCTTAAAAAAAGCTCCAACGCGACGAGGGGAAGCAAAATACCGAACAAAATACAAAAAATCTTGCTTCTCAAAGAAAAATCTTGGGAGGGATTATTTTTTGATAGATTTTTCATAGAGGATCAACCGGGCTCATACGCTTCCGCCACGATCTCGAATAGAACACCTTTTTCTATGCTTTCCAATTTAAACAATGCCCCCCGGGAAGACAACTCGAAAGATCAACCCAAAAGCGCCTCATAGGCTTTTTCAAGCACCTCGGCGGAAGAGCGCCAATTATATTTTATTTCGACCCGCCGCCTGGCCGCCGCTGCCATGGCCTTCCTGCGCGTATCGTTACCGGCCAATTCCATGATCCCTTCGGCGATCCTGTCCGCCTTCCCCGGTTCAACGATCACCCCCGCATCCTCCAGCATATTCCTTACCTCGCCCACATCGCTGGCAACGATCGCCTTTCCGGAAGCCAGATACTCCACGATCTTTAAAGGACTCTTGCACCGGGTGATCTCGTTATCTTCGAATGGCGCGATGCAAATATCCGCGGCGGCAATATACATCGGGACATCCTTATGAGGCACGGACCCGGCAAAAATAACGGCTTCTTTGATCTCAAGGGTCCCCGAAAATTCCTTCAGCTCTTTCAGTTCCGACCCGTCACCCAAGACCATAAATTTCATGCGCCGGGCCAAGGGATCTTCGGAAATAATTTTGGCGGCCTTAAGAAATAATTTCACATACTGGCAGGAATGCAATTGTCCGTGGTATAAGATCAGGAGCTCGTCGGTGATGTTATGTTTTTTCCGCACGGCCCGGGCTTCCTTTGCTTCGACGTGGAACAGAGCCGGGTCCGCCCCCACGGGGACCAAAGAGATCTTCCCGGCATTCGCGCCGCGTCGCATTGCCAATTTCTTTAGTTTTTCACTGGCCACACTTACGCTGTCCGCCAGAAAAGGAAGACAACGCTCCATCAGCCAAAAGGAAATTCCCGTCACGAAGGCTGTTAATGTCCTCTTGTAAAGAGAAGCATAGAATATCTTCTCTTCCCAATCGTCCCAATCATAATGCAATGGTTTGCCACACCAGTACGCGGCCAAGACCACCGGGATGGACGCATAAAAATGGCTTTTCTGAAAATGGACCAGATCGGCCTGGCGTGATAATGCGCAGAGTGTTTTTGTATTCCTTATCAATGTGCCGACCGAAATAATCCTCTCGAGAGGAATGGCATGAACGGCGCCGAGGAAACTTTCTTCGCGCTTCGTCATCGGGAAATAAGCGATCTTGACCTGATGGTCCTTGCTCGCCAACTGCTCGGCCAGTTTGACCACGCGGATCGTCCAGGGCTCCATCGGGGAGCACAGATCGTGCGGATGGACCATAAGGATCTTCATGGTCTAACCGCCGGGGAAAAGCAAACTTTTCCGGACTTGCTTTACCAAAGATAAATACAGGGCAAGAAAAAAATGATACGCCGTCAATGCTAAAAGAACGGGAACCGCCCAATAACGCTTCCCCCCTGAGAATCGACTTGATCTTCTATTCATTTCCCCCGCTCCGGTCCCTTAGGCCTTGAGAAACTTGTACAGTCCGAATTCTTTCAAATCTTTTACCATGTTCAGCAGATTCTGATGATTGTCACAATGGTCGCAGTGCTCATCATAAAGCTTTACGCCGTTGAGACAACGGATGTGTGTGTTTTTCGACAAAAATTTAGCCTCGATGCGCTTTTGCCTGTAATAGTCGGAGTGCCAAATATCCTTGAGACGGGCGTCCTTCAAATATCCCATGGTCCTCAGATGGCAACACATGCTGAGATCGCCGGGCGCGGGAATAAGGCAGAAACTCCATCCGATCAGGCAGCCTTCTTTTAAAAAAACATCCTTGGACCATGCCCCGGTCTCTCTGTCGTAATTCTCGAACTGGAACTTGATGTTGCTGACGAAATCAATTCCTGCCTTTTCGAATACCTTCTCGGCTTGCGGAAGATCTTTTTTCATAACAGCCAGCTGCTCCCCGTTCAACCGCAAATGCCCGTTATTGTCGTCGATCCTGATCAGATAAAACCGGGCGGCATCGGTCCCGATATAGGCATCGGTTTCGGCCATCGGAATGAGTTCGTGAAAATTCATAGAATGAAGGACATGCGTCATGATCACGCGCGGGAATTGCTTGCCAGATTTTTTCTTCAATTCCATTAAGGTTTTTATGTTTTCAACGGTCCTCTGGAAAAGATCGCTTGGTTTGGATTCCAGGCAAACTTTGGCATAGGTCTCCGCCGTCCCGGCCGGGAACGAACAATAGATCTCACGCACTTCCAGCTCAATGATCTTTTCTGCGATCTCGCGTGTCAGAAGAGACCCGTTCGTAAAGAAAAGCGGCTTGACCCCCTTCGCCCGCACATATTCGATCATCTTCATGAAGTCCGGATGTAACAGCGGCTCGCCGTCTCCCTGAAGGATCATGCATTCGGTTTTTAACTCTGCGGCGTCATCTACGATCTCCTTAAATTTTTGAAGATCCATTTTCCGGGTCAAAAATTCCGGCTGATGACGAATGAGCGGATTATGAACGAAGCAATGCGCGCACTTGATGTTGCAACGATGAAAGGGGTCCAGCACGATGACCTGAGGTCCGATGAAGGCTTCCTCAAAAATAGTGCCGAGCAAGCGTGCCAGATCGGTCTCTCTGAAAGGATAAAGGCGGGCGTTCATTTCGGCCGTCTCGAGTATCTCGGGAAGTTCCTTATCATACAATCCGATCTTGATGCCGGGATGGATCTTGCTGAGCTTCTCCACGACAGCGGACAGCCCTTTCGCTAAATTTCCGACAGGGAAAATTTCGAACGGTTCGTCTAAGACATCGAAGTTCTTGGCATCAACGTTCAACAGTTCAAGGCACAATTTGTATATTTGCCTGATCCTGAAAAAATTGTACCGTGATAAACCGATCTCGATCATTTCCTTTTTGAGAGCGCGCTCCCGGATATGGGAGATCACGGCGTCGAAATCCTTCTTTCCGCCGATGCGCTCGTGCAAAACCGCCCGATCACCCAAAAGGACATGCCGCATATCGGAGACCGCAGGCAGGGCGATCATCCCGGTGACGCTCTTCACGCCTTGCGCGGTTTGGATAAAATCATTTACTTTCGAAGCCGCGCGAACAGAGTCCGATCCGAACAATTGTGCGATTTTCTTCAGGAACCCCCATCGACATCTCACGGACAGGAAATTCATAAGCGTTTTAATCTTCATCAATCTGTGCCGCCCCTTGTGATTTTATTTGCGTGTCCACACAACGCTTGCGGGACATAATAGCCGCAAGCGAACGTTATGAAAAGGAGAGAAAACGGAAACTCGATTGAAAACTCTACTCTTTGTAACAATTTACCATGCCGGTACAGTTTGTTCGGCAACGTCTTATCTTTTCCCGCACATGCTCCGCCTTTTGCGATGTCCAGATCTGCCCCACATCGCTTTCTTTGATGTTCCCGACAGATTCCATCTCGCAACAGAGGTACACATCCCCCTTGGGATTGACGAGCATCATATCATCTCCAAGACTACACGCGGTCTCCTTGACGAATTTCTCAGGATCGGAAAAATATGATTTATATCTCTCTAGTTGACCGATCGGATTGTCGATTCTGCGGCCCATTTTTTTTAACCGGATCAATTCGTCCAGCACGGAATGGACTTTGCGAATATCCTGCGGCCAAAGAAAATCATATTCTTTTTTTTTGTACCATGCGGCATCCGGCGGAACCATATTGGGCCTCGTAACGGCTATAAATGAAAGCGAGAGCTCCCGACCACGCGCCCAATCCACAAGATCCAGAATGCCCTCCAGATTGGGACCCATGATAATAGTTTGAAGCGTAAGATTTTGAAGTTTCCCCCTGTAGGCGCTCAAATACCCCAGGGCCTCCATCACCTTTTTGTGCGCCCCTTTGGTGCCCCGCAAAAAATCGTGGATATTTCCATCTAAGCTTTCTAAGGACAAAGCCAAAAAACTAAGGCCTGAATCTGCGATCCTTTTGGCGACAGCTTTATCCATCAGATAACCGTTCGAAACCATGGAAAACCTAAAACCCTGTTCCGCGATGAACTCCACCAGGTCGAGCATGCCTTCTTTCATGAGAGTTTCGCCTCCGGAGAGGTTCATCTCGAAAGGCATGCCAGCAAATTCTTTGAGCGAAGAAATAAATTTATATAGATGGCGAAGCTGTAACTCCTCCGGATCTTCCTTGGACATCCAGTAGCCGCACATCTTGCATTGGAACATGCACCGATGCGACACTTCGATGACGCAGAATTTCGGACGTTTTATATCTTTGGGTATGTCCATATTCATTCCGCTATGGTTGTTTGAGTCTTTTGCTGCACGTCGCGATGCATTGTTTGGCGCCTTTCACATCCGGATTGAGCTTTAGGGCCCGCCTGAAATGATCCGCAGCTTTGTCAAACTGTCTCATCCCTTCGTAGCAACACCCGAGGCTCATGTAATAATATTCATTGTTGGGACATCTCCTGAGCAGCCAATTAAATTCTTCTGCGGCCAGATCAAACTGCTTCAAGCTCTCATAGCAGTACGCAAGCCCCTGATGGGCATGATCATTTTCAGGATCAAGCGCCAGGGCCTTTTTGAACTCGCCCACGGCCTCATCGTACCGCTTTTTGCGTTGATAGCACGATCCCAGGCCTTGATGCGCGGCTCCGCTGTGGGGGAAAATCCCGAGTTCGTTATTGAATTCCTTTATGGCTTTGTCGATTTGTTTTTTTCCTAAATGGCAAAAACCAAGACCGACATGACCATTTTTGTTTCTGGGGTTGATGCTCAAACCTTTCCTAAATTCATCCATGGCCTTATCAAACCGCCTTGAATCCTTATAGCAAAACCCGAGACTGTTGCGAATGTGTTCGCTTTCGGGATTGATCTCAAGCCCGCGCTTGAACTCATCGATGGCTTTGTCAAACCGTCCCTCATGCTGGTAGCACAGTCCCAGACCATGGCGGGCGTGTTCATTCTGAGGATCTAACTCGAGCGCCTTATGGAACTCCTCGAAAGCGCGGCTGAATTCTTTTTGATCCAGATAGAGGAATCCGACATCGTGCGCGGCCTGGCCTTTTTGAGCGGGATCTTTTTGTTCGTACTGGTCATCCGGAGGAAAAGCGCAGATAAAATTAATCACGCAGCATCTTTTTCCCGGGCCGCGAGAATCGATCTTCTTTCTTATCTCATTTGCCTTATCAGAAAACCAAAGCTGCTTCAAATCATCCTCTCTTACATTGCCCAGCACATCACCGCTAAGGTACATGTTCCCGCTTTCGTCCAGATCGAGAATGTAATCGTGGACTTTGTAGGGCGTGTCCCTCATGAACTGATCGGGTTCGGTATAGTATTCTTTCATCGCATCAAGCTGCGAAAGGGGGTTCCAGATCTTATATCCTTCCTTTCTCAGTTTTTTAAGCTGGTCAATAAGCCCGTGGACCTTCCCCGTGTCCTGCGGCCAAAGATCCTTGTAGGTCTGGCTCTTGAACCAATGATGCCTCTCCTGGACCAGCCCGGTTTCCAGTAGGGCCAAAAACGATATATTCTGGATCGCCCTATTTTTGTTCACCCATTCTGTCAGTTCCAGTATCTCGTCTAAATTTTTCTCCATGAGTATGGTTAAAATGGTGAGGGTCAACTTTGAGCCGCAGTATTTCTCCAGATATTCGATGGCCTTCATAGCCCGGGAGAAAACATCGTCTTTGCCTCTCAACTCATTGTGCGTGCGCGGGTTCAAACTTTCCAGGGATATGGCCAATACATTGAGGCCGGAATCTGCGATCCTCTTCGCCATATCTTCGTCGATGAGATAGGCGTTGGTGGAAATGATGGATCTAAATCCTTTTTGGGATATAAAACCGCACAGATCCAGGCACCAATCTTTCCACAGGGGCTCTCCGCCCATCACATTGATCTCAAGAGGCTCTTTAACGAACTCGGACAGGGACTGTACGAATTTTTTGGCCTCCTCAAAAGTGAGTTCGTTCGATTGCGACCCGCATTGCCAGGATTTACACATCTTGCATTTGAGAAGGCACCTGTTGGTAATCACAATATCGCAAAAACGAGGGTTGCCTGCCCGCGAAAGATCTTTTTCATCGCTCATAAAATCGCTCCTTATTCTTTCCCGTTTCATCCCGCCCCTGTACCATCTTGCGCCCCGCTTAGCGAAGACCCAAATCGTAAAGGGCCTGAACTCCCAGCATAACAAAGAATGTTCGCACCCTCGCAGAAATAAATCCCGGCGCTCAGTTATTTTGTTATTGGGGAGTGCTGTTTTTTGAGCGTAATCTCATCATACGCGAAACGCACCTTTTGCTTATCGCCAAATTTATGGTAGAGAAAGAACAAAAGGTGTTCTAATTCGTATGTGAAAAAAGCATTCCCTTCGGTATTGCCCAAGAGTTTTTTATAAGAAAAAATGATCTGTTCCTTTTTGTCAGGCCAACGCAGACCGTTTATTTCATCGTAACTGTATTTATGGAAATTCGAAAATTCATCCGTAGCGTACTGATTGATTATGGAAATATTCTCGATCCCAAGATCCTTTGCCTGCGACAAAAACATGCTGCCATCCCTCAAGTCGAATTGATTGATGTAGAGCGTATCAATATATCTTTTATTTTTGTTTAAGAATGTGATGGTTTCTTCTATGTCGCGCTCCTGCTCGTGCGGCAATCCGCAGATGATCTCCACCCCCGTCCAGATCCCGGCTTCATCCGCCCACTTGAGCGTATCTTCAAGTTTTTTTACACTGATCCCCTTGCGCATACATTTTAAGAGCCTGGCGCTGGCCGTTTCGATGCCGAAGATCAGCCGCACACAACCCGCTTGACGCATCTTGAAAAGCGTCTCTTTATCCAGATTATCCGCGCGGGCACAATCACTCCAGAGGATCTTCGTTTTATTTTTGATGATTTCGTCACATAACTCATTGACGTATTGTTTCGAGATATTAAGAGTATCGCTTAGAAAAAAGAAGCCCGTGGGATTGTACTCTTCCTGAAGTTCTTTTAAATAAGAAGCCACGGTGGGCGCATCCAAAATAAACATCACTCTATTATTGGACATGGTGCAGAAGGCGCACTCATAAGGACAACCTTTGATGAATTTAAACGGAAGCACCAACGTGCCTGATTTATCAAATTCTTCCGAAGCCTTGCACGACCCGTCGAAGTGGTGCGCGAACCCTGAATATCGATACTTATCCATCGGCAAACCGGAAAAATCGGGCTTGAGAGGCGGATAGAGATCGGTAAGTTCCGTCGAAATGAACTTTCCATGGATCTTTTTTCTGGAATTCAGGAATTTTGATAGCTCGGCCCGATCCCTTAACACCCACAACAGTTTGAGCAATACGGTTTCACTCTCCCCGCGGATCACATAATCTATGTCCCGGCAATCATATTGACTTAACAGCTCTATCGATTGATCCGATCCCCCCAGTATCAATACGGGGTGATGCTTCTTCTTAAGAAACCGGGCCAGGCTCAAGGCGAAAAGAAAGCAGCTTGCATTAGCGTAGATCTCGCGCAATGAGAATAAAACCACGTCATATCCGCAAAACGGGGTATTTTTCGTCATACCCTCCAGGATCGCTTCTAATCCCGGGTCTTCTGCCCCTGCAACGTATTTCAATATTCTGTTTTGATCGAAGAACACCGCTGTATCGAATGCTTGGGCCGATGTCTTAGCATGATGTTTGTCATAATGAATATGGATATTTAAATCATCCTGGTCAATTTCAACGGCGTTCGCCCTGAGATAGGCCACGATCTGTCCCAGGGCCAGGGGAGGCAGAAGAGTATAATTCAGTTCGTGAGGGAAATCTTTTGCTGGATCGCAAAAATCCGGCATCCTGACAATTTTGATCTTGGACCCCGGGGACTTTAGCTCGTTTTTCTTATTTTTTATCAAAAATCTTGTCGTCTTAGTAAACTCATCGATCGCCAGGCCAAGTTTGCCTTGTTTTCGATAGCTATACCCCAACATCTGCCTGGCAAACAGATTGTCCGTATCCAATCGTTTTGTTTGTTTAAATTCCATCTCGGCAAGACCGTATAAACCCTGTTCGAGATAGAGAGCCCCTAAGGCTTGATGCGCAAATGCCGCTTCCGGATCAAGTGCAACATTTTTCTTCAGCGCTTCCAAAGCCAAAGCGTATTGTTTTTGCTCGAAATACGCGAGACCTAACTGACAGTAAACATGTTTGTTCTGAGGATCCAACGCGACGGCTCGCTCAAAATGGAGCGTCGCTTTTGGAAATTCTTTCTTTTGAAAGAAACACAAGCCCAAATGATAATCCGCTTGCAAGTGTCTCGGGTCGATCTCGAGAGTCCGCGCAAATTCCCCGAGGGCCTTGCCAAACTCTCTTTTTTCATACCAGCATAGACCCTTGCCAAAATGGATGCTGGCATCCTGGGGGTCCATCGTAAGGGCCTGGCCAAATGCCTCCATAGCTTTTTCTATTTGCCCCTGCTCAAAATAAAGAAAGCCCATATTTCTCTGAAAATATTTGCGCGCCGAAGTTCCAGGGTTGAGCTCCGCGTTCTTTGCAAAAGCCTCTAGGGCTAATTCATATTGTTTGAGTTCGAAATGCGCGTGACCTAACTGGCAGTAAACGTGTTGGTTCTGAGGATCCAATGCGGCGGCCCGCTTAAAATGGGTCAACGCTTTCAAAAACTCTTTTTTTTGAAAATAACACAAACCCAAATGATAATCAGCTTGTAAGTGCCGCGGATCGAGCTCGAGAGTCCGCGCAAATTCCTCGAGGGCCTTATCGTATTCCCCTTTCGCATGCAGGCACAGACCCGTCCCAAAATGGACGCTCGCATCCTGGGGATCTTCCTGAAGGGCCTTGAAAAATTCGTCCGCAGCTCTGTCGATCTGCCCTTGCTCGAAATAAAGAAATCCCGCATCCCTGTGAGAATATTTATGCATGGTTTTTGAGGATCTTGAAATAGACCGATCGCACATCTTCTTTGCGATCGAAATAGGAATAAAGAAAAAACAACAAATGTTCATCGGTAAAAAAACGATACCCGCGGGCGCAACTCTCCCGGACCGCCGACACGGAAGATTCTATTTGTTTTACCTTGTCTTTCCAGGCCAAGCCGCCGGCCTCATCAAATCCATATTCCACGTAACTGCTGAAATCTTTGTCTGTGCACTGGTCGACCTTGAATATTCGCTCGATCCCGTATTTTTGAGGAGAATTATAAAGCACCGAATTGCCCCGCAAGTCAAAATGGTTGAGATAGACCCGGTTGATATATTTCTCGTTTTCTTTCAGAAAGGAAATGGTCGCCTCGATATCTTCCTGTTTTTCATGGGGGAATCCGCCTATCACCTCCACGCCGGACCAGATGCCCGCTTCATCCGTCCATCGCAGGACGTTTTCCAGATCTTTCAGCTCTATTTTTTTATTGATATATTTCAACAGCCTGGGACTGGCCGTCTCCATCCCGTAGATCAATCGAATACATCCTGCTTTTCTCATCTTGAAAAGCGTCTCCCTGTCCAAATGATCGACACGGGCGCAGTCGGACCAAAGGATCTTGAGCTTCCGGGCAATAATCTCATCACAGAGGCTGATAATGTATTGTTTTGAAATGTTGATCGTATCGTTCAGAAAGAAAAAACCTGTGGGACCATATTCTTCCTGTAGGGATTTTAAATGATCGACTATTTCCTCCACCGGAAGCGCATGACTCATCTTCTGCGTAGAAGAGATGCAAAAGATGCATTCAAAAGGACAGCCTCTTGTGAACCTGTAAGGTAACAGTAAACTTCCTGTCTCCTGGAATTTTTTCATCACCTTTTCAATGTCGGAAGGATGGTCCAGAACTTCGTCCCTGGACCTGTATTGTTCCATGGGCAGACCCGAAAAATCCGGCTTAATGGCCTTGCAAACCCTGTTTGATGAGATCCGCTTTCCTTCTTCTGAGATGGAAAGGTCCGGGAGAACGCCCAACTTTTGGTTATGAATGATGGCATTCAGCAAATGATAGAGGGGATATTCTCCGTCGCCTTGGATGATAAAGTCTATGTCCTGACAATCGTGCTGGGTCCTCAGCAGATTGCTCCAGGGGCCTTGGCCCCCTAAGACGATCGTAGCGTGGTACTTTCTCTTTATGAATCTTGTGTAGGCCAATGCGAACGCGAGGTTGCTGTCGTTTTCGATATTATCCGGCAGCGAAAGAAGGGCGATCTGTCCGGCGCTTAACGCCGTTTTTGAATCTATCTTTTCCATGACCTCTTCGACATGGGCGTCAGAAGAACCCTTGCAATAATTTTTGATCCTTGCCATATCGAAAAAGATCTCGATATCCACCTTATCGTCCGGAGAAGTCGAATAATGATTGTCGTGGTGGATCTTCATGTTGAGATCGTCCTGCTCTAAAGAAATGCCTTGGGAGCGCAAAGAAGCGGCGATCAGGCCCAGACCCAGCGGCGGGATCAAACAGCAGTTTGGTCTGGAGGAAAACTGCCTTTTTTTAAAAAAACTTGGCAACCTTATAAGTTTGATCTTGGGATCGCCCATCATGAACCCTGATCTGTCTTTTCATCTTCATACCAGCAATTGATGATGTGGTGGCAATTCCTCTGGCAATAAAGGATCTCTTCGCGCCTTTCGTGCGCCATGTTGGAATACCATAGATCCTTCAGGCCCCCTTCCCGGATATTGCCTATGGGCTTGATGTAAGGGCAGAGGTTCACACTCCCGTCCGGAGATACGGTAAAAGCGTTGTCATTGAGAACGCTGCACGACGTCTTTTTTATGAAATCCTGCGGTGCTTTAAAGTAACGTTTGAAAAGCTTGAGTTGAGAGACGGAATTGTTGATCTTGTCTTTTTTGTCTTTCGGGACGCTCTCCTTGAGCTTGATCAGTTCATCGATCACAAGATCGACCCGCTGGTCCTCTTTGGGCCAGAGGAATTTATACTCCTCCGAGCGGTACCACGCTTCAAGAGGCGCGCTGTGAAAGGGCTGGACCACGGCCTGGAAAAACACGGAGGAAAGCCGCTCGTCTTTCTTTACAAAATGAGCCAACTCCAAAAGCCCTTCCAAATTAGGGGCCATGATCACCGTATCGATGGCGATCTCGAGTGACTTTCGGTATTTCGCCAGATGCTCGATCGCCTCCATGAGTCTCTGATAACTTTCCGGATTGCCACGCATATCATTGTGGATCTTTTCTTTGAGGCTGTACAAGGTCAAGGCGATATAATTGAGCCCTGCCTCCGCCAGCCTCTTGGCCATTGTTTCGTCCATCAAGTAACCGCTCGTCGCCAACGATGTCCTGAATCCTCTCCGGTGGCAAACACCGATCAATTCTATGAGCGTGTCCGCCATCAACAATGGTTCCCCGCCTCCAAAAATAACCGTAAAATCGGTGTCCTTGGGTTTGTTTATGGAAGAAATAAAGCTTTTCCACTCCGTGAGGGTGGGCCTCACTATATCTTTTTCATGATTTTCCCACAGATGACACATCCTACATCTCAAGTTACATCCGAGGGTCAGCAAGATCACGCACGAACTTGGCTCTTTGATCTTAGGATCACTTGCTCCCGACATTCTCCAGCATCCTTTCTTTAGTCAACACGTTATCCTCGCCAGAACTATCTTTTTATTTTTTTACGTTTTGCCACGCAGGGATCAAGCCCAGTTCGGCAAAAACAGAGGCCATTTTTTGGTGCCTCTGGGTCCTCACCTGGATCGTATTGGATCCGTCCCGGGTAAACCATGCATACCAGTCATGGATCATGGATCTGTCTATGTCATATGCTTCAAGGCGGTCAAAGATGTCCATCCCCGGCCCGATCGTGCAGATATTCAAACTGTTGATTTTGTCGATGAGGGCGGCGTGCTTGCTTATGAAATCTATCGTAGCATCGACATCCTCTTCTGTTTCGCCCGGAAACCCGACGATGAGATTAACCTCTGCCCGCATGCCTGCCTCCTTGACCTTGACAAGCATATCTTCGGAATCCTTAGCTGTACTCCCTTTCGCCATAAGCTTTAAAACAGGGTCGGAAAAACTTTCCATACCGAAGGTGAGACCTCCGCATCCGGCTTTTTTCATCTTTCGGATCAAGGCGCCCTCCATATCTTTTCTGACAGTAGCCTGTCCGCCCCAAGCCACGCCCAGATCCATTTCGATCAGCCGGTCACAGAACCGGTCCAGAAATCCAAGGTCGCCGTTGACCAATAGATCGCAAAATTCGAACCTTTTTCTTTTGTACCGTTGCACATGATAGCTCATTTCCTGGGCCACATTGTCCGGATCCCGGACCCGGTAAGGTTTTTTAAGCGGGGAATCAAAGCAAAAAACACATTTCCGTATGCACCCCCTGCTGCTGATGAGCGGGATAAGATCTCTTTGCGTGTAAGCGTTGATAGCAAACTCTTCGAAAGTGGGAAAAGGGATTGTGTTGATATCCATGACTTCGGGATGAACGGCCTTTAAACAAACGACTGGATCCTCCGGAGCATCTTTCCAAACCTCACAACGGAGGTCCCCCTGAACAACGCGCCTTTCTCGAACAGCCTTCAATAAGCAAAGCAGGGGGCATTCTCCCTCGCCCACCACAAAATAATCGATCAGGTCCTTCTTAAATAAAGAACGTCCTTCCCTGTGGCTGGCCCCGCCTCCGCCAACAATGATCACTAAGTCACGATCGTTCGCTTTCTTACGAAGCATCCATAGGAGCCTGTTTAAAAATGGGACGGACGCAAAGGTGGCCGAAAAACCTATGATGGCGGCATTAAAAGAGATTATTTTTTCAGCCCACTGCTCCATCCGGCCCTGAAGACTGTCGACCACTTTTCCGGACGCCCAAAATTCGAAATCCTGCGTATCCCACTTTCCCCGGATCTCTTCCGGAGAGCCAAGAAAAATATCCATGTTCAGATCGTAGACCTCAGCGTCAAAACCGCGGGATTTAAGAAAGGTGGCCAGATAAGCAATACCCAGCGGCGGGGCATAGCTTCCCCACGGCGGGGATTGGACTAAAAGGATTTTATCTCGCATTTTATCTTCCGCCGTAGATCAACGCTTTGGTTTTATAGGATTTTATCCGCCACGCATATTTCTTTTCTTCGCACAAGAGCTCTGCGCGACGCATTTTTTCAGCCCCTATGGAGTAGAACAGTTTTTTGATCTTCTTTTTGTCGCCATATTTCGCATAGAGAAAAAACAAACACTGTTCATACTCGTGTTCCGGAAAAGGCGACCGCCCAAAGCTTTCTACGATCCTATCCACGCTGGAAATGATCTGCTTTCTTTTCTCCGCCCACTTCAGTCCCCCTATTTCATCGAAGCCATATTTAACAAACGTGGAAAATCCGTCCTCGTAGCTGGATATTTCATGCACATGGGTGATCCCGTACCTTTCCGGATACTTGGACAACAGGCTGGTGTCCTTGATATTGAAGGCATTGTAATAGAAAGAATCTATGTGTTTTTTGTTCTTTTTTATAAAAGATATCGTTTCACGGATGTCTTTTTCCTTTTCATGAGGTAATCCGCCGATGATCTCTATCCCGGTCCAAATACCCGCCTCGTGAGCACAACGCAGCATTTCCCTGAGCTGTCCCAGGTTGATATCCTTATTGATATATTCCAGCATTCTCTTGCTTGCCGTTTCCATACCGAAGACCATTCTTATGCACCCGGCTTCTCGCATTTTATAAATAGAATCCTTATCTAATCTGTCCACCCGGACACAATCGCTCCAGCGTATTTTTAGCCTTCTTTTTATGATCTCATCGCACAGCTGCTCCAGGTACCCTTTGGAAATATTCAGCGTATCGTTGAGAAAGAGGAATCCTGTGGGATTGTATTTGTTCTGTAACTCTTCAAGCCACAAAGCCGCTGTCTTGGGCTCCGTGATATGGATCAATCCGCCGGATGAGCTCGCGCAAAAAATGCAGCGGTTGGTGCAACCTTTGATAAGCCGGACGGGCAGGAGAAGGGTTTCTGAAGCGTTAAACTCTTTGATGGTATTTTCCAAACTTTTATTCCGGCAATAATCCGTTTTGAGCCCGCGGTATTTGTACCGATCCAAAGGCAACCCGTCAAAATCCGGCTTCACCGGCGCGGGGACCTTCTGGGCATAGAGAACCCTTTGGTCCGGCCGGGTGATCGCCTTGCCCTGCGAAAGAAGACCGCATAAAGAGAGTAATAGTTCGGACAAGACCTCTTCTCCCTCTCTGCAGATCACATAATCGATGTGCGGCCATTCGCAACCCAGCTTCCGCATCAGCTCGGGAAAATACTCCAAACCGCCTAAAACAATGATGGGATCGAATTTTTTCTTCAAGTATTTGGCGAGGCACAGACTGAACATGACGTGGCTGAAATTCATGGAACAGCTGTCCAAAGAAAAAAGTATGACTTTGTACCCCTGGAACTCGCTCTTGCGTAGAACCTTTTCCATGATATGGTCGATCTTGGGGTCTTCCTTGCCTTTGACGTATTCAACGATCCTGAGATCCTCAAAAAACACTCCCTCGTCTATTTTTTCTTCGCTGTTTTTTGAAAAATAGTTATCGTGATGTATTTTAATGTGCAGGTCGTCCTGGGACAGGACCGCGCCCCGGGCCCTTAGGTAAGAGACCAGACTGCCCAAGGCTAAGGGAGGCAGCATGATGGAGTTCATTTCCGAAGAAAGGATCTCCGGGCCGTAAAAATTGGGGATCCGTATCATTTTGATCGTACAGTCCCCTTGCCTGCGCGAAAAATCTGGCTCGCCTGAAAAGGTCTTCGCGCTCTTTTGAGCGTCATCACTGCTTGCGCTCTTGAGCAATTCTTCGACGGCCGGCCCGTAATTTTTTTGCTGCACATGAAGCTGGGATAACAAGTGGCCGCATGATTCGTCCAGCTGGCCCGCTTCTTTGATTTTTTTCAACTCTTCGAGACAAAGCGACGGATTGTTCTGTTCAAGATAGATTCGCGCTAAAATTTTACGGGCATAGCAGTCATCGGAATCAATCGTCAAGGCTCGTTTCAAGTGCTCGAGGGCCTGGTCGATGCTGTTCTTCTGGAAATAACATGTTCCGATATGGGAATGAAGTTGGGAATGCAGAGGGTTGATCTTTAAAACGCGATCGAATTCCTCTATGGCCTGATCGAAGGCTTCGCTCTGCTGATAACACAGGCCGAGCCCGAAGTGCCCGAGTTCACTGTCAGGAGCAGCATCAAGAGCATGGCGGAATCTTTTCAGGGCCTCATCAAAACGGCCCTGCTCAAAATAACAAAGACCCAAGCCCTCATGCGGGTCCGCGCCGTCAGAATCGATCTCGAGAGCGCGTTCAAACTGCCGGATGGCCTCGGAGTATTTCTTTTGCTGAAGATAGACATGACCCAATTTCAGAATGGCCGCTTTATTCTCGGGATTGAACGCCAGGACCCTATGAAGCTCCGCCAGGGCGCGGTCATAGTCCTTCTTCCCCAGATATTCCGAACCGAGATCTAAGGCCCTGGATTCATCGAACGGCAGATCATCCTGAGACATTTTTTTCCTTTACATCCGATCCCGACTGGCGCTTGGACAGGAACTTGATCACCTCCTTGGCCTGCGCATGTCTGGGATTGATCTTTAAAACACGCTGAAAAGCCTCCATAGCTTTGCCGTGTTCTTGTTTTGTGTTGTAGCACAGTCCCAAACCAAAATGGGCGCGCTCATTGTCCGGATTAGCGTTCAGCATGTAACGGAACTTTTCCATCGCTTCCTCGAGACGGCCCTGCTCAAAATAACAAAAGCCAAGACCCTCATGCGGGTCAATGAACTCAGGGTCGATTTCGAGGGCGCGATTGAACTGCCCGATGGCTTCGGAATACTTTTTTTGCTGAAGATAGACGTGGCCCAATTTCAGAACGGCCACTTCGTTCCTGGGGCTGAGCGCCAGGACCCTGTTAAGTTCCGACAAGGCGCGGGCGTAGTCCTTCTTGTCCAGATACTTTATCCCGAGATCCAGAAGCCGGAATTCTTCGGGCTTTGAATTTTTATGAGCATTCTTTCTCCCCTTCAAAAAATCAAACCAATTACGCACGATGAACCTCCTCCTCGAAAAAACAATTGATCATCGATTTGCAGTTGTCCCTGCAGCGCTTGATGTTTTCCCTGACCCGCCGGGCCTCCGCGGAAGACCAGATCTCTTCCATGCTCTTTCCGTCCCGGATATCGCCGATGGGGTCCAACGACAGGCAAAGGAATATTTTGCCGGACGCATTCACGCTGACAGAATTGTGCCCCAAATTACACCTTGTGGCCCTGACAAATCTTTCGGGATGTTCAAAATAAGCCCGAAAGGTCTTGAACTGGGGAGCGGGGTTGTTTATTTTGTATCCCTTCCTCTTAAAATCCTCCAGACCGTTCAGGACACTTTCTACCTTGTTCGTATCCGCAGGCCACAGAAACGAGAATTTTTCTTTCCTGTGCCACTCATTGTCCTGAGGCGTAAAAAAAGGCTGCACCACCGCCTGGAAACTAATGCGATCTATGACCTCGTTCCGGTTCACCCATTCCGCAAGCGCCAACAGCTCATCCAGATTTTGTTGCATGATCGTGGTCACCACGTGGATCTTCAGTGAATCGTTTTTGAATCGACCCAATAACCCGATGGCGTTCATGACCTTGTCGTAGGTGCCTTGGACGCCACGCAAAAAGTCATGGGTCTCCCTTTGGATAGCATCCAGTGAAAAAACGATCGTACTTAATCCGGAATCTGCGATGTCGCGGGCCATCGGAGCATCGACTAAATAGCCGTTGGTCGTCATGGTGGTGGAAAACCCTTTGTGCGCCGCTTGCCTCACAAGGTCGAGGAGCCCCTTTGTGATCAAGGGCTCCCCTCCGACAAACTGGATCTGGGCCTTATTCCCTACAAAATCCGAAAAGGAATCTATGAATTTTTTCCACGCTTCGATGCCCGGACCGTTGGGATCGCCTTTGCTCTGCCACATAGAGCACATCCTGCATTTCAGCATGCAGGCTTCCGTGATAATAAGGTCACAAAAAAATGGCTTTTGCTGTTGAACGGTATCCACAGACATCATCGCTTTCAAGGCAGTTCTTTGTTGTCAAAACAATTCAGGACATTCAAACAGCTCTCTCTGCATCCGTAAATTTGCTTCCTTCGCGAGGCGGCTTCCGGGGAATTCCAAAGATCCTTGATGTGCCGCTCACGGATATTCCCAATAGGCTGCATGGGACCGCAGAGCAGCACCTCCCCAGTCGGCCGAACATAGATCACATAGTCGCCCTGATTGCAGATCCTGCCGTCACGCACTTTGTCGGGGTGTTTGAAATAAGCCTTGAACGTCTCGAGTTGCTGGACGGAATTGGATATCTTGGACCCGCGGGTTTTGCGCTCGATCATCTGGTCCATGACGAGATCCAGTTGTTTCTTGTCGTGGGGCCAGAGATAACTGAGCTCGGGCTTGTTGAACCACTCCGGGTCCTTGGGCATCGCAAGGGGCTGCGAGATCCCTTGAAAATAAATCGAGCTCAATTTTTCATTCGTCTCGACCCAATCGGCCAGCTTGATCAAGCCGTTCAGATTGGCCCCCATGATCACCGTAAGAATGCTGATGCTCTTAGCCCCGTGCTTATTCAAAAATTCGATCGCCTGAATCGCCCGCTTGTAAGCGCCCGGAGTCCCCCTCAAAAAATCATGGGTGCTTTCATCCAAACTGTCTAAAGAAATGCTGATCACATCAAGGCCCGAATCGACGATCCTTTGGGCCATGGCGTCATTGACGAGGAACCCGTTCGTGACCATCACGGTCGTGAAGCCTCTTTTGTTCGCGAAGGCGATAAGGTCTAGCATGCCTTCTTTGATCAGAGGTTCGCCCCCGGCAAAATGGATGCGGGTCTTGTTGCCGCCCCACTCTTCGAGGGAGACGATGAAATTTTTCCACTCCTTGATCGAAAGCTCCCGCAGATTCTTGGGGGACTGCCAAAGCTTGCACATTTTGCACTGGAACATGCAATTTTCCGTGATCCCGATATCGCAAAAAACGGGGATGCTCCTTACGGTCATGGTCCGCGCTCCTTATTCCGCGAAAAAACAGTTCAAAATGTTGTTGCAGCTTTTCTGGCAATGACGCATGGCGGCCCTTGTTGTCGCGGCGGCCTCCGAATTCCAGATCTCTTTTATGCCATGTTCCTTGATGCTCCCTATGGGTTGCATGAAACAGCACAAATGCACCAACCCCAACACATTCACGTTAAAAGTATAATCGCCGAAGTGGCACTCGTGGGCCCGGACAAAAGATCCCGGGTTCTCGTAGTATTTTTTGTAGGCGACCAGCTGCGGCATGGCGTTCAGGATCTTGGATCCCTCTTTTTTGTACAGCATCAGCATGTCCAGCGTTGAGGCCACTTTCTTAGAATCCTTCGGCCAGAGAAAGCCGTATTCTTTATCCAAATACCATCGGTCGATCATATCGGTACGGAACGGCTGGGAAAGGGCCATAAAGGAAACCCCGGTGAAGAAATCTTCCTTGTTGACCCATTCGGCGAGGCTTTTGATGTCATGAAGATTGCGCTCCGAAAGGACCGTATGGATATTGATGTGACCCTTTTTCCAATGTTTTTTGAGATGTTCGATCGCTTTCATCAGGCGTTTATAAGAACCCGGTACGCCCGTCAGGAAATCCTGCGTATTTTCATCGAGGCTGTCGAGCGATAGGCCTAATCGGCAGAGACCCGAATCGGCTATTCTTCGAGCCATTTCTTCATCGATGAGCGTAGCGTTGGTGGAAATAGCCGTCTGGAAACCCTGCGCCGCGCTCAGTTGGATCAGGTCTAAAATATTCTTTTTTAGAAGCGTTTCACCCCCTCCAAGATTGATCTCAAAAGGAGGCTGGACCCAACCTTTGAGCGAAAGGATGAAATTCCTGCTCTCTTCGAAGGTGATCTCGTCTTCGATCCCATAACCATTTTCCCAAAAACGGCATTTCTTGCACCGCAGATTGCATCTCTCCGTTACCAAAAAATCGCAAAATGACGGAATGCCGACCTTGATCGCACATGTATTGCCTTGCAAATCAGGGCGACCGGAAGACCGATCCTCACCGTGGTTCATCAGAAAGCATCTCCTTTGCCGGATGGTCGCAAAAACAAAGCCTTTTCTTAAAACACAAGAAAAATCAGATTTCTTCGTCCTCTTTAAAAAAACAATTGACCATATTATTGCAGTTCAGGTTGCAAGCATGCATCCATTCCCTCTCCCGAACGGCTTTGTCAGAGAACCATAAAGTTTTGATATCATCTTTCTTGAGATTGCCGATCGGCTCCCTAAAACAACAAAGCGAGATGTTCCCGGCGGGATCCGTATTGATCACATAATCCCCAAGATAACATGTCGCTTTGCGCGCTCTTTGAGTGGGATCCGAAAAATAAGTTTTATAAACTTGAAGCTGCAGCGGGAAATTATGCAGAGGATACCCCGTTTTTCTCATTTCGATCAGCTCGTCCAAGACGGCGCTCATTTTCACCCTGTCCTTGGGCCATAGAAAACCGTACTGTTCGCTCTCGTGCCAATGATTGTCCAGCGGCACAAAAAAAGGCTTCGCGATCGCCTGGCAGTAGATCCCGCTTAAAAATTTTGCTTCTTTCACCCATTTCACCAGATCGACCACCTCGGTATAATTCACCCCCGAAATGACCGCGATGATACCGATCCTCAGATCCGGACAGAATTTTTGAAGATTTTCGAAGGCCTTCATGACCTTCTTGTAAGCGCCCGGCACTCCCCTTAAAAAATCATGCGTCTCCTCGCGAGCGCTGTCCAGCGATATGAAGATCTCTTTAAGGCCGGAATCTCTTATTTTTTTCGCGATTCCCTCGTCGATGAGATACCCGTTGGACGGCATGAGGGTTTTGAAGCCCTTATCGGTACCAAACCTGATCAGCTCAAAGATGTCTTTCCTGAGCAGAGGCTCGCCCCCGCTGAACACCAGCTCCTTCGGACCCTCCAACAAACCTTCGAGGGAACCGATGAAGCGCTTCCATTCTTCCGTTGAGGTCTGATGCATGTCTTCTTTGGCCTTCCACATCTCACACATCTTGCACCGGAACATGCAGTTGGGCAGCAGGACAATAGAACAGGAATTTGGTTTTTTAATATTCATTTTCATAGTAGCAGTTGACCACGAGTTCGCAATTCCGTCCGCAGTTGCTCATCTGTTTGCGGATATCCTCGGCCTTTTGGGAACGCCAGAGCTCCGCGATATTGTCGGTTTTGATATTGCCGAGCTTTTCCATAAAAAAACACAGATAGACATCCCCTAGGGCATTCACGTTGACAGCTTGCTCGGAAACATTACAGCGTTTTGCTTTGATGAAATGATCCGGGCTTTTGAAGTAGTCTTTGAATGACCGCAATTGCCCCACGGGATTTTCTATTTTCCTGCAAGACTTCTTCATCTCTATGATCTTATTGAGGACGCTTTCCACCCTTGAATAGTCCGCGGGCCAAAGCTCCTTGAATTCCTCTTTCTTAAACCATTCCCAGTCGACCGGAGCGCCGAAAGGGCGCATCACCGACATGAAATAAATGGAATCCAGCAGTTCATTCCGCTCGACCCATTCAGCCAGCCCGGCAAGGTCCTCCAGGTTCGAAGCCGTGATGATCGAATTGATCCCTAGTTTCATCCCCTTTTTCCCGATACGCTTGAAATGCTCCAAAGCGTTCATCGCTTGCTGAAAGCAACCTTCCCGGCCTCTCAAACGATCATGAACGGCGGGGTTCAGGCTCTCGAGCGATAGATTCAGCATGCTCAGCCCCGAATCGACAAGCCCCCGGGCCATGCTTTCATTAATGGGATATCCCGAGGAAGTCATGACCGTCCTGGAACCCTTCGCCCTGATGTGGCTTATCAGGTCCAATATCCCTTTCTTGATCAGGGACTCTCCGCCGATCAGATGTACTTCCATGGGCTCGGAATTCAGCTGGCCTAAGGAATCTACGAATTTTTTGCAGTCTTCGACGCTGATCTCGTCTTTGACGGTATCTAATTTCCACAGGTGGCACATTTTGCAGCGCAGAACGCACTGATTGGTCACGGTCAAGAGACATGTTCTTGGTTTTTTGATCTCCACGGTCAGCTCACCTCGGAATATAATCCGTTATATTTTCGATCTTATAGAAACAATTCACCGCGATATCGCAATCCTTCTGGCATCGGTTGATCTCGTCCTTAGCGCTGTCCATCTCTTTCGACGACCAAACTTCGGAGAACTTTTTCTCCCTGATGTTGCTGACAGGAGGCATGCAAAAGCACATGTTGATATCGCCGTAGGCATTGATCTCCGGGGCCAGATCGCCCCGGGGACATTTGATCTTGCTGTCATGAATGAACCGGTAGGGATTCTTAAAATACTCCTTCACAAGCCTCAACTGCTCCGGAGGATTACAGATCTTATATCCCCGCTCTTTGCAGACCGCTAGATACTCCAGGGCCTCATGAACTTTTCCAAGATCCCTCGGCCAAACATCGCTATGTCTTGTACTCTTGAACCACTCCCGCTCTTGGTCATCACAATCAAAGGGCTGCAGACATGCGTTGATAAAAAGGTCGTTGATCTTCTCGTTCTTGTTTGCCCATTCGGTAAGATCTTTCACTTCGTCTAAATTTTTTTCCATTAGGGTCATCGTAAGACCAATGCTCAAGCGATCCTCTTTGTTGGTCCCCCGATATTTGTCCAAGAGTTCGATGGCATTCATGACCCTAGCGTAACTCCCCTTGATCCCTCTCAGATAGTCATGGGTCTCTTCCTTAAAACCATCCAGGGAAAGAAAGATGCCATTCAGCCGGGAACGAACGATCTCTTGGGCTTTCTCCTCATCGATATAGAATCCGTTGGTCGTGATGGAACTGCTGAAACCTTTTTCCCGGATATAGGAAACGATCTTAAAAAGATCTTTCCTCAAAAAAACCTCGCCCCCGATCAGATGGATAAAGATCGGATCGGTCGTGACGTTGCGCAAGTCATCGACAAATCCCTTGATCTCGCCAAAGCTTAATTCCTTCCTGTCGATCGGCCTCTCCGCGTTCTTCCACATGTTGCACATCTTGCAACGGAAATTGCACGTCTTCGAAACCACCAACAGGCAAAAAGCGGGCGCTGCTCTCATGCTTTCTTCTCTCCTTGAGCCGGCACCTCAGGTTCAAAAAAACAGTTGGCCATGATATGGCAATTCTCCCGGCAGGCATAGACCGCCTCCCGGGTCTTTTTCGTCTGCGGCGCAGACCACATGACGGGCAGCGACCCCGTCTTGATGTTCCCGATCGGGTCCATCAGACAGCAGAAGAACACTTTACCGTAAGGGTCAACGTGGAATTCATAGTCCCCAAGATTGCATTTGACCTTTCTCAGGAATTTGTTCGGGGCAAGAAAATAATCGTTGAATTGCAAAAAATGGTCGGGATGATTTCCTATCTTATATCCTTTTTTCTTGAGCTCTCGCAACTGCCGCATCAGCTCCGAGACCTTGGAAGGATCCTGAGGCCACAGAGCGCTGTTCTTTTCCTTCCGGGTCCAGTCCGCATCCATTTCCTCGCCAAAAGGCTGCGTCACCGCTTGAAAACTGATCATCTCGAGCCGTTTGTCCCGTTGGACCCGCTCGACGAGGTCCGGGATCTCGTCCAAGTTTTTTTCCATGATTGTGGTCAGGACGGCCATCCGGAGCTTCCGGTCCTTGAACCCGTCTACGTGCTCGAGCGCCTCCATGATCTTCTGGTGGCTGCCTGCCATGCCGCGCAGCACGTCGTGTGTGGTGGCCGCGGACCCATCTAAGGAGAAAGTGAGCGTCCCTAATCCGGAATCGATGAGTTTTTCCGCCACGGTCTTATTGACCAGAAAACCGTTTGTGACCAGATTGGTTTTGTGCCCTTCTTCGTGAATGAAACGGATCAACTCAAAGAGCCCCTCCGTCAGAAGCGGCTCGCCTCCGGAAAGATGGAACTCGAACCCGGGATCTACCAGACCGCGCAAGGAACGGACGAATTTCTTTTTTTCTTCCAGAGTTGTTTCGGTCTTCTCATTATCGCAGACATCCCAAATGCGGCACATGCGGCAGCGGAACATGCAGCGATAGTTCAGGACCCAGCAGCAAAAACGCGGCTTTGTTTCCGGCTTGTTCTTTTTTTTGAACAGGGAGAACATGATGACCTCTTTTGGCGACGAGGGCTTTTATCCATTCGTCTTGGGGACAGTTTCTTCTTTGTAAAGCAACGGATCGTCCTCAACGTAGCAACAGTTAAGGAGAAGATGGCAATTGGTCTTGCATGCGTCGACTTTGCTGCGAATGAGCTCCGCATCCTGCGAGCGCCACAGCGTCCTGATATCGTTCTCCCGGATGTTCCCGATAAAATCCTTAAAAAGGCAAAGCTGGATGAACCCATACGCGTTCACGCTGATGGCCCTTCCCCCTACAATACACTTGGCTTTGTTCACAAGCTTTTGGGGATCATTGAAGTAGGCTTTATAGGCCCTCAGATGCTCGACCCTGTTTGAGATCTTCGAGCCGTTCTGCCTCAACCGGATCAATTCGTCCAGAAGCGCCATGACTTTCACATTGTTCTCCGGCCAAAGGACCTGGTTCTCTTTCTGCCACTCGTCGGTCAAAGGACCGCTGTAATTCGGCTGAACGACGACCATGAAATAGATCCAGTTCACGCGCGGGTCACCGTCCGCAAACCGGACGAGCTCGGGGATGTCATTTACGCTTTCGTTCATAATGATCGAGCACAGACCTTTTTGGGTCTTGGGGGCATACTTGGTGAGGTTGTCGATCGCTCCCATGACCCGGTCATACACTCCGGGAACCCCCCGCATCTTGTCATGCGTTGCGGCCAGATGACTGTCGAGCGACAGACTCACGGCATCCAGACCGGCATCCCCGATCCTTTTGGCCATGTCTTCATTGATGAGATAGCCGTTGGAAGCCACGGTCGTCCTGAACCCCTGCTCCTTGGCATATTTGACGAGCTCCAGAATGCCGGGCATCGAGAAAGCTTCTCCCCCGCCGAAATCCAGCTCAAAGCCTTCATCCACTAACTCCCGGAATTGGGCAATAAATGTCTTCCATTCCTCAATGCTTGGAGTTTCTCCGGGTTTCGGCTGAGGCTCATGCCATTTGTTGCACATCTTGCAACGCAACATGCAATAGTCTGTGGCTGCGATACAGCAGAACATGGGTTTCAAATTCATCTCATTCATACGATCCCACCGGCCCCCTTCATTTCTTTTAACCTTGAATGATGTATGCGCGCATCAACAAAAAAAATCACTGGATCTAACTAACAGCCTCCGTCACAAAGGGATAATCTCCCTCGTAATAACAATTCAGAAGAAAGTGGCAGTTGTCTTTGCAGCCAAGGATCTTCTTTCTCGCATTTTCCGCGGGCTCTGAGTACAAAACGGTGGCCAGATCGTCTTTCTTGATATTGCCAAGATGGTCCCAGCGGTAACACAGGAAGATGTCCCCGATGGAGCTCACATGCACTCCCTTATTCATGTTGCATTGGCCGACCTTCACGAACCGGTCGGGATAACGGTAATACGCCTGAAATGCCATGAGTTGCTGAACGGAATTCCCGATGAGAAAGCCCCTATTCCTCAAGTGGATCAGCTCCTCGATCACTTTAATGGCCTTTTCTCTGTCCTTGGGCCAATGAAGGTCCAATTCTCCGCCCTGGTACCATTTCTCCTGCACCGGCGTATTGTTCGGCTGCATGGCCGCCATGAAAAGAATGGATTTGAGCCTCTTGTCTTCGTTGACCCAATGGGCCATGGGGATGATCTCGTCGAGATTCGCGTCCATGATGATGCTGCATATCCCCACGTGAAGGCCCGGGCAATGCTTGTGCAAAAGGTCGATCGCTTTCATGACGCCGTCATAGACCCCGGGAACACCTCTGAAATAATCGTGCTTTTCGGGCTGCAGGCTGTCGAGCGAAAGGATCATGCTGTGGAGGCCGGAATCGGCGATCTTTTTTGCCATTTCTTTATCGAGTAAAAAAGCGTTGCTGGCGATGGCCATTTTAAAACCCAGGTCGGTACAATAACGCACGAATTCCCATAACCACGGAACCATCGTGGCTTCGCCACCGCCGATATCGATCTCAAATCCTTTATCCACAACGGTCCGAAGGGACGCAGCCGCCCTTTTCCATTCTTCCAGAGTCGCTGCGGGATGCTGCCGGATGACCTCTTCGCCTTTCCACTTCTGGCACATCTTACATCGCAACATGCAGTCATCGGTCACGGCAAAACAACAGAACCCGGGCTTCACTTTTCCGCTCATCAAGGGTTGTTCCCTCGCAGGCTTGTTTTCTTTTTTTCCCGAAAAAAATCCTTTTAGATCCACAGATCCACCGCCTCAGCCATTGCCGTTCCTCAGTTTTCGGTACCACGCGGCTATATCCATTGCCCACCGGAAAACTTTCCTCTCCAAAGGGCTCAAATCGTCTAACGCGGCACAGATCAAAGCATTGTGTCCCAGATTATCACAACTTTTGTAGCAGCCCATGGAACAATTTTCGTCATTGCCAATGCCCATAAAAAAAGGGTCTGAAGGATCCAGCTTCAAGGTCTTCCGCCTGAACATCTTTTGTTCTTGGGAATTCCATATTTCGTAAAACGAATTCTTATACAAATTCCCTACCGGAATCCGGTGTGCCTTCAAGCAGGCATTCACATCGCCATTCGACATGATGCGGCTGAACACCCATCCCACATAGCATGGGGAACGGCCGAGAAGTCCGCTGTCATATTGAGCGCTGTCCGCATGCTCGTCCGAAAGCCTCCGCATAAAATGCTCCAGGTTTTCCACCTTTGCTTTGTTTTTCCTTTTTTTGATATGCTCACACTGCTCCAGGACTTCTTGGCGTTCTTTCTTGTTTAAAAGCAATTGGTCCGTCGCGCCAGGGATCGTATCAACCACAGTGAATTCTAAAGATTCACAGCCCGTCTCCTCGGCAAATTCGACCATTTGCTCGAGCTCTTTGTGATTTAAGTTGGAGATGACGTTGTAAACTTTGATGTAGGGCTTACCCGAGGAACCTTTCAAAAAATTCAGAAGCTTGAGCGTTGACTTGATCCTGTGGAACGTGGCCTCATCCTTATTGGGATGGGTCAATGCATAAGTCCCGGGCGTTGCAGCCCATACGCTTACGGTCAACGCGTCGACAGAAAGATCAACAAGCCTTTTGGCGATCAGCCCGTCCACCAGGGTAAAATTCGTATTGATGCAGCAATGCATCCCGCATGCTTTTGCATACTTTATGATCGAAAGAATGTCCGGATGCATAAAAGGTTCCCCGCCCCCGGAAAAGAAAAGTTCGCTCGTTCCCATGCCCACAAGCTCGCTTATGACCGTCTCGACCAATTGGGTGGAAAGGGTCTTACGCTTCTTGGTGCCCCGGTAGGCCCTATCCCCCAACAAAGGGGAATTGCACCAGCAACTGACACAATTATTATTACAGTCGTTGGTGAGATCGATCTGCACACAGTCCGGTCCTTTGAACGCACGCGTTCCATCATAGACGCCCCAGATATTCAAGTAATATTTCTTTATTTTTTTGATCTGGCTTTCTAAAGCACGGAAGAACTCCCTCCATAACAGACCTCGTTGCAAAGAAAGAGACGCAAGGGCATCTGTGTCAAATCGAGATCCCTTGGGAATAATTTTGTCGCGCAAAAAAATGCATGCTCCCAGGAGCTTAAGATACGGACCGCAATTCAGCGTCTTATGTTTAAGCTTCCTCAAGAAAGTCAAAATCCATGTGTAGCGATGCCTTGTTTTCCACACGTGTACCCGCCAAAGATACTCTGCCTGGCGTTTGGCCTTTTGAAGATCCTCGGAACTGAGACTATCGGTACGAAGCATGCTTTTAGAATTCCCGTCATAATCGGAAAAATCCCGGGAAACAATATGCCCCTTTTGCTCCAACGCCTGGAAATAACTTGTCCCGGGGAACGCCGTCGCGATGGAAAACTGCACAGAATCCGGGCTCAGCGCTCTGGCAAAATCGATGGTTTTTTGAATGGTTTCTTGTGTCTCCCCAGGGAGACCAAAAGAGAATGTAAGATGGGTCTTGATGCCAAGCGACCGGGTAAAACGGATCATGCGTTCCGTTTTCCGGAGATCCATGCTCTTAGAAATGCGGTTCAACAACTCCTGATCGGCAGACTCTACACCATATTTGACCGCGACCAAGCCCGCGGAACGCAATCTTTCCAGGATATTTTCTTCCATGAGGTCCGCGCGCGCCATCATGGCCCAAGGGACTTGGAGTTTCCTGCGTTTTATTTCTTCGGCAAGTTCTATCATTCTTAATTTGCCGATATTGGTCGTATCATCATCAAAATAGACAGATTTAAATCCCATATTTTTGACAAGATGTTCCATTTCGTCGACCACCTTGACAATATTTCTGACCCTGTACCTATTGTTGTGATACATAAGCTGGGGCCACACGCAAAATAAACACTGATAAGGACAGCCCCGGGAAGACCACATCTGAGCACTCGGCAAGGGAATGCCTCCCGGAGTATCGATATATTTCTTCATGGGAAGACCGTCACGCAACGGCCACGGGAGATCATCTAGATCCTCCAGAAGAGGCCGCGCAGGATTGACCTTAAAACTCCCATGTTCCCTGTAAATCAGGCCGCACAAACCAGAAAGGGGGGTTTTTGTCTTCAGCCTTTGGACCAATTCCAACAAAGTACACTCATATTCCCCGACAAAAACATAGCGAATAAAATTATGCTGGGAAAGAAACTCCGGATCGCGAATGTTCATTTCGGGACCGCATAAAGCCACCGGAAGATCCTCGGGGATCTTTTCCAAAATACCTAGATCGTTCCACAAAGAGGGCGTGGATGTCTCGGCAACAAGGAGATCCGGCTTTTCCAGGGAAACAACCTTGAGAAAATCGTTTACAGACAACTCTTGAGCCAGGGAATCGACCAAGGCGACTTCAAAACCTTCTCTCTTTAAAAGAGCACCCGCGTAAGCAAGAAAAAAAGGGTATGGTAAATATCTCTTTTCTTGAACGGTTTTAATATGCGGCCAGCGGGAGCCGGCCCGCACACCCCACAGCCCTCCCTTTCGCCAGGGCAAATTAGCTAGAAGTATCTTCATTCGTCTTCTTTTCGATCCTTTCCGATTCCACAAGGTCTCGTATCTCTTTTGTAAGAGAATTCGAATAGTAAAGCGCACGCTCTATGTTCGCCATCATCCTTGAGCCATCGTTCTTCATTTCAAAAACGAATTGTCCTACACTGGCAAAAAGCCTGAGGATCAACCACAACAAGAAATTTAACAACATCACCGCCCAGAACTCGACTGAAACGAGGCGGAAAAACTTGAAAGCAAAAAATATTCCTACCGCAACGATGCCGTATGCGGCCACTTTTAAAGTCTGCGCTGTTCTCATCTTTTCTCCTCCTTGATATGGATCGAGCCTTTAAAAAATTCATACTCCCCCGGTACGCAATTGATCTCTTTCTCCTTATTCACGCAAAGACAATGGAAAAGACGGGACCGAACGCCATAAATATGTTCCGAATTTTCGATAATGACCCGGTGCCTGGGCATATCGGCTGGCTTGAACAGGATCGTGGGTAAATGGTCCGCATGACAGGACAGACCGGAAACACCGTCCGCTTTATTGGCCCAAAGACAAAATCTAAAAAAATCATCGCTTGTGAAACTTTCGGGAAATTCTTTGACTTTTCCATCCGCGCTCCACTTTCCGTATTCCGCGCTCATCATCATCACGGTTTCTTGCATGCGGATCGGCGTTTCTTGAAACACTTCCATCTTTACGCTCAGAAGCAGCTTTTTTTCATCCTTTAAAAGAATGTCCCAAGTTTGAGCCATGGGAATCCGCGGCCAGGATCCTTTAACGACGAGTTGATCCTTCAAAGAAGTTTTGATCTGCCATCTCGCTTGCGTTGAATCATACCAAATCCCGTTAGAATAAAGAGACGTATAGATGCCCAAGCCCGTGGTTAAACGCTTTCCGTTCCAAACAAGCTGACAGCTCCCGTCGTAAAACTCTCCCTCCGTCCTTCCGGATCCTATTTGATGAGAAGCTAGGCAGAGTCCTTTCGAGAGGACCGTCTGCGCCCCGAAAAAAAATTTTCCTTTAAAATAAGTGTGCCTCCGCCTTGCTTTTTCAGGAGAGGACCGATCCGGAACGGTCAAGAAGTAAGGTTTGACATAATTCTTCCCTTCCGTAGCGATCCCGCAAACCTGATCTTCCTGAAGCGTTTCGATCTTAAGATCCCCTTTCTGTCCGCAAGCAAAAACCGTGGATTTATTATGGAAACGGTCTTCGTCAAGAACCCTACAGGGGATCTGCAAACAATATTCGACCGTTTCATTTTCTATGAGCAGGGTCTCGGATGACCGCATAGTCATTTCAAGATCCACGGTTCCGTCATTTTGTGATTTAAAATGCCAGGCCTGAAATAAAACCTCGGGTTCACTCCACCTCAGAAAACACAGGATCTCCCTGTCGGAGATCTTCTTGATTCTCCATGCCGCGCCATCCGATTGGAAGCTTTTTCCCTCTATTAAAAAACGCGTTTGTAGGCCATAACGAGCGGTGAGCTCCTGACCGCAATGCATGATTTGAATTTTGGCAGGATTGAAAATAAACTTCAAAGAAGGTCCGCAAAGCAAGACATGTCCTTGTTGTCTTTTTGTTTTTCCCAAGCGCTTTGTCCCTTCCACAGCTCGCTTCATAATGTCCAACCGTTTTTCCGCCTCCACCCTCCGATGTTTTTCCTCTTCCGTTTTCCAATGCTCTTCCTCGGCCTTTATTGCAATCAACCGCTTTTCCTCTTCCAATTTCTGGCGTTCTTTCTCCAGCTTCAACCGCCACTCCTCCTCCAGCTTCTGGCGCTCTTCGATTATTTTCAACCGCTTTTCTTCCTCCAGCCGCAAACGTTCCTTTTCCGCCTTCAGCTGCCATGCCTCCTCCAGTTTACGGCGCTCTTCTCCGGTCTTCTCTACAATGAGTTGCTTTTCCTTCTCCAGCTGAAGACGCTCTTGCTCCGCCTTCAACTGCCTCTCCTCTTCCAGTTTTTTGCGTTCTTCGGCCATCTTCAGCAGTCTTTCCTCGTCTTGCTTCAGCCGTTTTTCTTCTTCCGAAATTTTAGCGCCCAGGTACTGGTAAAGATTTTTATCTACCTGCACAGGTTTCAGATAGCAGGCCGCGACCTCATCGAGGGTTCCGTCTCGAACGATCCGGCTCTCCCGCAGGTAGATCCCTCTCGAACATATTTTTTTGGCCAGATCAAGATCGTGCGTGACCAAAATAATGGTCGTATGTTTTTCTTTCATCTCCAGGACCTTGTCGATGCTCTTGAGACGAAAGTTGTCATCGCCCACCGCGAGACAGTCATCGATCAAAATAATGTCGGGATCCACATGGATCGCCAGGCTAAAAGCCAGACGCACATACATCCCTTGCGAATAGCATCGCACGGGAGCGTTAATGAATTTTCCGATACCGGCAAAATCAAGTATGGTCTCATATTTTTTATCGAGCTCTTCACGGCTAAAATGGTAAAGACTCGCATTAAGAAGCAAGTTGTCCCGGCCCGTTAATTCCGGATGGAAACCAGCGCCAAGGTCCAAAAGGCTTCCGACTCTTCCGTTGACCTTCACCTCCCCTTTTTCGGGGGCAAGCAACCCAGCGATCAATCGAAGGAGCGTGGATTTCCCGGCCCCGTTGGGGCCCATGACGGCCACCCCTTCGCCTTTTTTGACGGCGAAAGAAATGTCATGGAGCGCCTCAAAACTCTCCCGGGTAGATTTACCATCCAGGGTGAGCTCAATCTCGTATTTTTCAAAAACATTTTTTAATTCAATGGCAATATCGCTCGATGCGTTCATATTTTTTTCAGAAAATCTCTTTCGCGGTTATGGAATACGAAAAATCCAGCCCCTCCCACGGCCAGGGACAACAACAGAGCGATCCCGAGCAGACCCAAATTTGCATTTCCGCTGTAAAGCAACGCGTTTCTGTAAAGGCTGATAAAGGGAGTCATCGGATTAAAGCGAAAGATCCCCGCATATTCCGGGGGGATCATATCCGTAGAATAAAAAACAGGAGTGAGCCACAGCCAAAACAAGAGAAGGGTGTTGAGCAATTGGCCGATGTCCCGGAAGGAAACATAGACCGCAGAGATCATCGCGGACAGACCTGCCGTGAAAAAAAGATGCAAAAATAGCGCCGCCAGCAAAAGCGGCAGCATCAGGATCGCCTTAGGATTGACGGCTAAAAAAAACGGCAAGGTGATCAAAAGCCCCGCCACGAGAAGCGTAAAATTCGCCAAAACAACGGAGATGGGGATCAAAACCCTGGGCATGGAAAATTGCTTCAACATATTCGCATTGTTTGGGATCGAAGTGACGACTTCTGATAATGAACCGGAAAAAAAGGTCCAGGGAAGCCACCCCGCCAGAATAAAAAGATAGGCGTTCTGGATGTTCATCTTCATGACCTTTGTGAAAATAAAACTTACGATGAGCGCGAGGAGTAAAGGCGTGATGAATACCCACAGCATGCCAAGGACGCTACCCGCATACTTCCCTTTAAGGTTCTTGCGGACCAAATTCAAAAGAATTTCTCTATGCGCAAACACTGTCGCTGGGAGGTTCATGGTTCCTTCCGCTCGCCCATGTCTTTATGAACAAATGCGTAATTGTATTCTCGAATAGCGCCATTGAACAGCGCTTTATCTGGTCTCGAAGTTGCCCGCCACAGACCCGCCTTCCATGTTTCGCGACCGCTTTGATCAGATCTTTTTATGATTCGCTCCGGAGAGCTCTTTCGAACCCGAGAAAAATATCTCGATCACTTTAGGCCTGAAAAACAGAACGTAGGCCCAAACGCACAGGTCGTAAAGAACGATCGGTGCCAGATGAAGACAGAAGGTCCCTAAAGTTTCGTTCTTTAAAATAGTGCGGTAGCGATTTTTGATCAGATCGCTGTGAAATTCGTCGCTCAAATACCGGCGGGCTAAACTCTGCCCCTGTCCGCATTCGCTGCGGACCGATCCCCCTCGCACATGGCATGCTATCGCTGTGGGGATATAATAAGCCTTCCATCCCTGGTTATGAGCTCTCCACGAGAGGTCCATGTCCTCGTAGAACATGCGGAAAAACGGGTCAAAAAAGCTTGTCCCCTCCTTGATCTCCTCGAGCATTTTCTTTCGATAAAAAGCCACGGCTCCCCCGACTCCGAAGATGAAGCCTTCTCGTTCAAATTGGCCCCGATCGGGCTGCCCACAGCCTCGCTCCCGGGCCGTTCGCCAAACGCTTAGAAACAACCCCGTGGTATCCAAGGTTTTACGGTCCGGACGCACTATCTTTCCGCTCACCATTCCGACCTTTTCGTCCGTACGGAAACCTTTCAAGGCTTCGCCGATAAAATCTTTATCCAGCGTCGTGTCGTCATTCAAACACAACACGAAATCGCCCTTGCTCATGGCGATCCCCCGATTCAAGGATCCCCCGTAATAAAGATTCCGATCGGGGGTGATGATCTTGATCCCAGGATATATTTCCCGCGCTTTCTGTTCCAACGCCCCGTCCCGGGAATTGTTGACAAGAATGACCTCCGCAGAGGGACAGGTCTGCCGGCGCAAAGACTCAAGGCAGGAAATAAAATAGTCCTTACACCCGCAGGTGGGAATGATAACGCTGACGAGGCTATTGTGCATAAGTCAGTGTCCGTCGCTTTCCGCAAAGCAATGCCCGGGCAGCCGCGTCCCGCATAGGTTCTTCTATGCGCGGGTCAACGTTTCAGCGACCCGCTTGCCGTCCAAGATGGCATCTTCCATTGACATATACTTCCACGAGCCATAGCGCCCGCACGGAAAGATGCCGTTCTCATTCAAAAAGCTCAAGATCTTCTCCCTTGCTGCCTTATAGCGCCTGTCATAGATCGGATATCCGTATTCGATATCATTGATATCCTTTGCGCAAATCTTGCTTTTTGAGGAAAGCAGCCCGCATTTTTTAAGATCCTGAGTGATCTTGGAAATTACTTTTCGTTTATGGATCGGCTTGCGGTCCGAATAGGAGACTTCCGCGTACAAAGATCCTTTACCCCTGGGAGCAAGATCGGAAGAAAAATTATGGGGGAATCCCACTCTGAAAAAGCAGCTTTCTTTTTGGGGAAAATAGATCCAATGCCGCTTCAAGGCGTCATGATTCGAGTTCACGCCTAAATTCAAATTGAAAATAGAATTCCATCGCAATCCTTTAAAAGCTTTCCTTATCTCCTTCGACAGGCCCGGGATCAGGCGGGACATTTCAGGAAGAGGGATCGTCGAGATCAACGCGTCAAACTTCTCTCTTCTTCCGGAAGACATTTCGACCTCCCTTTTGTCGAGATGGATCCGGGAGATCCTGCTTCGGGTATGAACGCGTTCCAGTGACTTTGCAAAGGCCCGGGGAAGCTGCTCGATCCCGCCCCTTCGGGGATACCAAAAGTGAACGTTGTATCCCAATTGTTTTTTACTTTCTTTTTTAGCCCCCTCAAACACCCGTTTCGGGGACGGAACCGGGATCATCCTGTCCAACCATTCACAGGTCAGCTCTTTGGGAGGAACGGTCCAAAACTTGGTGTTATAGGGATCCATAAAATGACGCGCAATGCCCTCTCCGAAAGTTTTCCGGGTCCATTGCGAAAAATTCATGGTTTTTTCGTTGCGCTCTCCGCATTTTCTTTTTTGAGCACAAGCAAATCCCTTGAGACATTCTTTGATGATCTGCGGGGGAAGGCCGAAAAGGTTCGCCTGAAAGGGGTACCGTGTAGTGCGCCCATAGATGGAAATCCATGCGCTTCTCTCGTGTTTGACGAACTTTCCTCCGAGCATTCTCCGCACAAGATCGAAGGCATAAGGATTCTTGAAATGCAGCAGGTGGCCGCTGTAATCAAAGGTGAAACCACGGACCTTCTTGGAGCGGCAAAGCCCCCCTACTTCGCGCTCCTTTTCAAAAATGGAGCAAGAGACGCCCTTTTGCCGTAAGTGCCATGCCGCGCTCAGGCCGGCGATCCCGGCGCCCAAAACGAGGGTTCTTTTTTGAGATTTCAAATTTGTACGCGGCTCATTTTTTTAATTAGAACAAAACTCCCAAGCCCCGCAAAAATAAGGGTGGGGATCGAAAAAAGATTCGAGGCCTTGCTCAAGACAAGCCCGATCATCACAAAAAAAAGAGCCCATCCCATCATCACGGCCAAGGTTTTCCGCTTCGAATAGCCCTTTTTTAAAAATCTCAACGCCATGTGATCCTCACTCTTATTGAACGCCGACTTTCCCTTTCGGATGCGCATGAGAATAAGGAACAGTGTATCGAGGATAGGAAATCCGAGCAGAAACAGGGGGACAAGAAGGGCGATCGGTCTTTCAAGCGTTGCGTAACGCGCGGTAAGGCTGATCGCCGCCAACACGATCCCGAGGAAGTGACTTCCGCTGTTCCCCATATAAATTTTCGCCGGGGGGATATTGTAAACCCAAAAGCCAAAAACGGTTCCGCCCAAAGCGCCCGAAAGGAGCAGGGTCACGTTGTCCCCGTTCATAGCAGAAATAGCAAAAAAACCGGCAAGGATCACCAGCGCCGTTCCGCCCGCCAAGCCGTCCATTACATCCAGAAGATTCATGGCATTCGTAATCCCAACGATCCACAAAATGGATACGGCGATATTCCATGGATCGCCCACATAGGCGAAGTTTGTTCTTACGCCAAACCACACCAAAACAAAGGCAGCGATCAATTGCACTATGAATTTTTGGATTACGGATAATTCTCTATGGTCATCGATCATGCCGAAGACGAGTATGACAACGGAAGCGATCAAGACCCCTTGGATCTCTTTGGGAAGACCGATCATGAGGGGCCCGATCAAAAGAAGGCCCGCAAAGAAAGCGAGCCCCATACTGATCCCCCCGATCGAGGGAACTCCTTTGGAAGTCAAAAAATTCCACCGGCGAGAAACCTCTTTGGCCAGCAACGAAAACAATAGGGACAACAAAAAACTGCTCACGGCCACCCTTGCGGAGCTAACAAGCATGCGCCATCCCTTTCGCATTGACTAGTTTTTGATACAAATCTTCGTGATCTTTCACCATAGTTTCCGTGTTAAATCTTTCATTAATGATTTGTTTGGCATCGCAGGTGATGCGACCTTTCAATGAAGGGTTCTCCAAGAAAACATGTATCTTTTTTAACATAGAAGGCATGTCATGGCAAGGCACAAGAAATCCCGTCTTCCCCTCCGCGAGGATCTCGGAAACGCCTCCCGTGTGGGTCGCCACAACCGGCACCTGACTCACCATCGCTTCCAAAACCGCGATCGGCAGACCTTCCCACAGGGAGGTTAGCACAAAAATATCCATCGCCGAAAAAACCCTGGGAACATCCCTTCGCCAACCCGTCAAAATAAATCGGGAGCCCAAATCCAACTTCGCGATCAATTTCTCGATCTTTTCGCGAAGAACACCATCCCCCACCATCAAAAATTTAGTTTGGGGAAAAACCTGCCTTGTCAAAAAAGCCAGCTGCACAAAATCTTCGGGAGCCTTTTGCGGCTTAAAACAAGCGATCGTTCCGATCACCCTCTCGTCATCGCCGATCCCGAGCTCTTTGCGAATGAAGAGATCCTTCCCGCCGAATTGGGCCCTATCGATACCGTAGCACAACAAGGAATATTGCCCCTCCGTCCCTATTTTGTGATCCAGCCCTTTTTGCCTGTCATGGTTTGACACAACAATGATTTTGTCTGTGAATTTCGCGCTCTCTCTTTCGAGCCCAAGAAAGAGCTTCTTGAGAAAAGGTTTTTGAAAATCATTAAAAGACCATCCGTGGACCGTGTGGATAACGATCTTCGCCTTTGCCAAAGCCCCGGCCCACCGGCCCAAAATGCCGGCCTTGGAGCTGTGCGTATGGACGATATCGATCTTATTTTTTTTAATAAACCTCATGATCTCGATCATCGCCAGGAGATCTTCAAGAAAGTTGACCGGCCGCTTTAAATGCCCGGATCTGTAACAGATCAGACCTTCCAAAGACAGAGCCTCCTCCATCAGCAAGCCTTCCCGGGCCGTGAACAGAAAAGGCCGAAAGCGCTCTCTGTCGAGATGACGGATCAAACTCAGCAATTGCCTCTGCGCGCCCCCCAATTCCAGCTGGGTGATCACATAAAGAATGTTGATCTTTTGCATAACAGGAATATCCTTCAGATCGCGCTATCGAGAATCATCTTCACGCCCCGCCGCAGATCCCGGACCTCCATTAAAAAATCCCGCTTCAGAAAACGAGGGCCGGCCTATTCGTTTTCCGTACAGACGCGATTTTTCCCGGATTTTTTGGCTCGATAAAGAGCCACATCCGCGCGATGGACCATGGCATCCGGAACATTCTCTCCGGGGTGAAGAGTCGCAACGCCAAGACTTACGGTGACCGAGATCTGCTTTCCTTCCCATTCAAATCTTGTTTCTTCGATCTTTTTCCTGATGCGCTCGGCCGTAACCCCCGCGGCCTCTTGAAGACCGGCCTTGCGAAGCATAATAATAAATTCCTCGCCTCCGTAGCGGGCTGCAAAATCGATCTCGCGAAAAGGCCTGTGTTTTCGAATGAACGCGAGCATGATCGCGGCCGTTCTTTTGAGGACGATGTCCCCTGCGAGATGCCCATAAGTGTCGTTGATCTTTTTAAAATCGTCGATGTCGAGCAAAATGACCGACAGGGACTGTTTCCGGAGGCTCGCTTCGCGTACGATCTGATTCAGGATCAGACGAAAATGACGGATCACATAAAGATCGGTCAGGCCGTCTCGCGTGGCAAGATGAAAAAGATGGGATCTTTCACGCATCGCGGCGACCTGAACATAGATCGCTGAAAAAATAAAAAGGCAAAGCATGAGTAGTGCCGGATAAACTACGTAGAATCCTAAATGCCATTTTGCGAAAACTCCGAAACAGAACGCGAACCATCCCGCGACCAGTAAAAGCCCCGCAACAAGCGACCATGCTCCGCTCAGTGTAACGAATAAGGCCATGGCCAGGCACCCGCTCCCTAAAAGGCAAAGGACATTCCCCCAAAAAGGCACCGAACGCACCCAGTTCCCGGTCAGTGCCGCATTCATGACCTGTGCGTAAACACCGATCCTCGCGTAGGCAGCATGAAGGGGCGTCATCTTAAGTTCCGTCGCTTCGGGCGCAATGGGCCCGACGAGGCAGATCCTCCCGGCAATCAGTCCCGGATCGATCACCGGCCGAAGCCCCTTTTGGATCGCATAAAAACTGTGGATCAGGTCCGCATAACTGTAACGCGTAAACTCACGGTCCCACACCCCGCTCCAGGGAATAAGGACCTTTCCTTGAGGATCTTCGAAAGGCGCCCATGCCTCAGACGATGGAATGGGTTTTTTCGTTTGGTCGAATGCCGCACGGAGCGGAAGGAAAACATGGCTTTCTTGTCCTTCCGTGATAAAGGGATCGAATCTTCTCAAGATGCCATCCGCGTCCGGTTCAAGATAACTGTGGCCGATCGTTTGTGCTTTCTTTTCAAATTCCGGCATCGCGTGGATCCAAATTCTTCTGCTCCCCCCTTGATCCAGCACGACAGGCATCCCGTGCACCCAGAATTTTTTCTCTTTTTGGAACTTCAGATCCACCGGAAGATAGAGAGAGGCTTCCACTTTCTCCAGGGATTGGGCCAGGTCCTGGTCGTTCTTGGGATCGGTCGGTTCGGACAGATCGAGATCAAGAACAATCGCGGCCGCTTTCCATTCGCTCAGAAGGCGCGCCATGATCGCGAGATAGCTCCGTGGCCAGGGCCAGGGGCCCACCTCATCCAAGGCCGTCTCCGAGATCTCGATTAAAACAATGCTTGGATGGGCTTGTCCCCATGTAATGCGCCTGAGAAAACTGTCGCGGACGAGATCTTCGAAACGATCCAGTTTGTGGGTCCCTAAAAGAACCATAAAAATGCCGATGATCAGGAAATAGGTACCGAAGCGGACCCATTCCCGGTAGCTTCGCGAGCGAGTACGCGTAAAAAGTTTTTCGGTCGCTTCAATGGGTTCGTGCGAGGCCATGGGGTCTGATTTTCATTCTGCTTTATTGGGGGAATCGGGGTGATCGTGATGAACGGGAGAGAGCCTTGCTGAAGAACCATGGTGTCTCTCATAAAAATACTTCATGGAGGGAAATTCTACCGCATTTTCTCTTAAAGAGCCAGAAAAGGACGCTCCTGGGTGAGGTCGTACGGTATTAGGAACAACCCATGCTATTGCCGCAATTCAGACATTTATAGCAGGAACCGCTTCGCACGGTCACATGCCCGCAATTCGTGCAGAAAGGCGCATCTCCCATCATGTTCGAAAGATGCTCGCTCGCTCCGGCAGCGCCAAGAGAAATGTTCTTTTTGACAACGCTCACCGGCGGAACCGGATCTTTGGCGAGAACGGGGATCTCGATCGCGGGCGTTTGAGCAATGTTCGAAATTGTTTTTTTGTTGATCTGAAGGTCCTCGGGCGCCGGAGGAATCTGGACAAATTCCGTCATCCCAAGATACTCCATGCCAAGCACGCGGAAGAGATAATCCACGATCGAAGTAGAAAGCTTGATATTCGGATGATCCACAAGCCCCTGCGGCTCAAAACGCGTGAATGTAAAGACATTCACGAACTCTTCAAGCGGCACGCCGTACTGCAGCCCCAGTGAAACCGCGATCGCAAAACAGTTCATCATGGAACGAAACGCGGCGCCTTCCTTATGCATATCGACAAAGATCTCGCCGAGCGAACCATCCGGATATTCTCCTGTGCGAAGATAGATCTTTTGGCCTCCGACGCGGGACTCCACCGTGATCCCTGCGCGTTTTTTGGGCAGGCGCCTGCGCTGGAGGACCGGAGGATGCGCGCTTTGGATCTCGTTCTTTTTTTCGGATTTTTTGTCCGAAGCCGAATCACCGGATTTCGTGTTAAGCGGCTGGGACAACTTGGATCCGTCCCGGTAAAGCGCCACGGCCTTAAGCCCCATTTTCCAGGCTTCCACGTAGATCTTTTCGATCTCTTCGACCGTGCTTTCGTGCGGAAGATTTACGGTCTTGGAAATGGCGCCGGAAATGAACGGCTGCGCCGCGGCCATCATCCGGATATGCGTCATGGGTTCGATAAAACGTTTGCCGTTCTTTCCGCACCGGTTCGCGCAATCGAAGACCGGCAAGTGTTCTGGTTTGAGAAGCGGCGCGCCTTCGACCGTCATCATGCCGCAGACCACGTTGTTGGCTTCTTCGATCTCCGCCTTCGAGAATCCGAGCGCTTCAAGCACGCTGAACCGGAGATGGCTGTAATCCTCCGGTTTAAAACCGAGCCTCTTAAGAGTGTCTTCCCCGAGCGTCCACTTCGTGAAAGCAAAACTAAGATCAAAAACAGAGGGTAGCATCGATTCGATCTTGTCCAATTCGCCGGGGGTAAAACCCTTGGCCGCCAAGGTCGTACGGTTGATCCACGGGGTCCCTTCGAGGCGTGAGGTCCCTTGGACATATTCGACGATGTTCTGAATTTCGTTTTCAGAATATCCGAGCTTATGAAGAGCCGCGGGAACGCCTTGGTTGATGATCTTGAAATAGCCGCCGCCGGCAAGTTTCTTGAACTTTACGAGCGCAAAATCCGGCTCGATCCCGGTCGTGTCACAGTCCATGAGGAGACCGATCGTCCCGGTCGGGGCGATCACGGTGGTCTGGGCGTTGCGATAACCATAAAGCTTCCCGATCGCGAGAGCATCTTCCCAGTCTTCATGCGCCGCCACCAGGATATCTTGCCAGCAGTGTTCCGCCGGGATCTTGTGCGCCGCGGCGCGATGTTTTTCGATCACGCGTATCATCGAGCTTTCATTCTTCTTGTAATCGGAAAAGGGGCTTTTGGAAGCCGCGATCTCCGCAGAAGTTCTATAAGCATGCCCGGTCAAAACACCCGTAAGCGCGCTGCAGATCGCAGAGGCTTGCGGGCTATCGTAGGGAATACCGTTGACCATGAGAAGACTTCCGAGATTGGCATAGCCGACTCCCAGAGGCCGGTAAACATGACTGTTCCGGGCGATCTGCTCGGTCGGATATGAAGCATAATCCACAAGGATATCCATGGCCGTAATAAAGATGCGCACGGTATGACGGAATCCTTCGATGTCGAAAGTCCCGTCCGGTCGCAGGTATTTCATGACATTGACGGAAGCGAGATTGCACGCCGAATCGTCCAAAAACATGTATTCCGAACAGGGGTTGGAGGCGTGAATGCGTTCGGTGTTGGCGCAGGTGTGCCAATCGTTGATCGTGGTATCGAACTGGACGCCGGGGTCGGCGCACGCCCAAGCGGCAAAAGCGATCTGGTCCATCATATCTTTCGCCTGAAATGTCTCGCAGACATCCCCGGTGGTGCGAAAACGCGTTTGCCATTTCCCGTCATTCAAATAGGCGCGCATGAACTCATCCGAGATCCTCACGGAATTATTTGAGTTCTGTCCCGCGACCGTTTTGTAAGCTTCTCCGTTGAAATCCGAGGAATACCCGGCCGCGATCAGCGCAGCGACCTTCTTTTCCTCGCGAACCTTCCAGCTAATGAAGTCCATGATCTCGGGGTGGTCGAGGTCTAAGCACACCATTTTTGCCGCACGGCGTGTGGTCCCTCCGGATTTCGTCGCCCCCGCTCCGCGGTCCAAAACTTCCAAGAATGACATAAGCCCGGAAGATGTCCCGCCACTGGACAGTTTTTCCTGGCGGCCGCGGAGCTTTGAAAAGTTGGTCCCGGTTCCTGAACCGTATTTGAAGAGCCGCGCTTCATTTTTGATCAGGTCAAAAATAGACATCAGATTGTCGTCCACGGATTGGATAAAACAGGCGGAGCACTGCGGGTTGGAATAAGAGTCCGTAGATTGACGGATCGTGTCGGTGGCCGGGTCCCAGTAGAAATTACCGCCGCTTCCCCTGATCCCGTAAAGATCCATTCCGCAATTAAACCACACCGGGGAATTAAACGCGCACTTCTGGTGGATCAATAAGTGAAGCATTTCCTCTTCAAAGACTTGCGCGTCTCCGGCCGTTTTGAAATAACCTCCGAACTTCTCTCCCGCGACCCGGATGGAATGAGCGATGCGGGACACCACCTGTCGCGCACTTACCTCGGTACCCGTCTCGGGCACTCCCGCCTTCCGGAAGTATTTGGAAACGATAATGTCGGTCGCAAGTTGGCTCCAGCTCTCGGGAACTTCCACATTTTCCATTTTAAAAACTACCGAACCGTCGGGATTCGTGATCACCGAACTGCGCTTGACATATTTGATCTCATCCAGAGGATGTACGTCCGGTCTTGTGAAAGATCTTTTGAATGCAAGCCCACGACCTAAGCTTTGCCCTTCCAGAGCGGAAGGCAGGTGCGCTGTCTTCATGAAGCGTCTTTTCTCCTTAAACTTTTTAAAAGCTTATTAAATATTACTATATGTGGGTGCCCACAATCTCCTCGCACACTACATATAGTATCGCTTTCAACTTTTCTAGATCGCCTTTGACGATGGGATCTCTTGGGTGTTATGGATCGTGTTTCGCAGTTATCCGATTTTAAAAATGCATTACAAAAATTTCGTTCACACGCGTTCTTTGAAATTCCAAAACGTTTCCTGAACTTCTGTCTTTATCGAACGATTCGCTCGTGAATTATTTTTCTTTTTCGTTCGGCGAAAGGGATTCTAACAAAGAAATTTTTGAAGTCAAACGCTTATTAAGTTTTTTTTCGTTTTCCCTGCGAAGATTATTTGCCAACACAAAATTCCGAGAAGATCATACCCAAAAGATCTTCGGAATAGACCTCCCCGGTCAGCTCTTTCATAGCTTCCAAAGCCGCACGAAGGTCCGGCGTCACAAATTCGAACGACATTTTCATTTGAAAGGACCGTTCCGCGCGACGCAACGCTTCGAGCGCGGCTTCCAGCGCCTTTTTGTGCCGCAGCTTCGTGATCTGCTCCCCGGTTTCGGAAGTCCCCTGCTCCAGATAACCCGCGATCTCTTCTTCGAGTTCTTTAAATCCTTCGCGTGTTTTTGCGGAGAGGCGGATCGGGGGTTTATTTCCCAAAAATGTTTTGATTTCTTCTGTTCCGATCCGAAAAGCGAGGTCGGATTTATTCACAAGAGCGATTATCTTTTTGTCTTTCGGAATAAGATGAAAAATATTTCTATCGTCCTCCTCAAAAGGCGTGGAACCGTCCATAACATAGATCACGACATGACTTTCTTTGAGTGAGCCGAGCGTTCGGTCCATGCCCAGTTGCTCCAGCGGATGCTCCGTCTCGGAAGTCAATCCCGCAGTGTCGCGAAGCCGGACATAGAACCCCTGGATCTCAAGCGCTTCTTCTAAATGATCGCGCGTCGTGTGCGGCAGGTCGGAAACAAGCGCCCGATCGCGCTCAAGAAGCGCATTAAAGATCGAGGATTTCCCGACATTGGGTTTTCCCACAAGAGTCACGAGAAGACCTTCCCGGATCCACTGATTGCGTTCAAAACCCGCGATCAGCGAACGGATCTTTTTCTGTACATTTTCGAACTGGCCTTGCAGGTCGGCTTTTCCGTCTGCTTCCAGATCTTCTTCCGGAAAATCAAGATAGGCTTCCATGTGGGCCAAGAGCCGCATCAGCGAATCCTTTAACTCTTTAAGTGTTCTGGAAAGAGCGCCAGAAAGTTGACGGATGGCGATATTGAGCGAGTGATCGCTTTTGGCGCGGATCAGATCAAGCACAGCCTCGGCTTGCGCCAAGTCAAGTTTTCCATTTAAAAAAGCCCGGCGCGTGAATTCCCCGGGTTCGGCATGACGAACGCCTTCTCCGAGCAAACATCCGAGGATTTTCCTCGTAACCGCAAGACCGCCATGACAGCTGATCTCGATCACGTCTTGCCCTGTATAAGAACGCGGAGCGCGGAAACAGCTTACAAGCACCTGGTCCACAAGAAGCCCCGCGAGGTCCGTGAATTTCCCCCAGCGGATCGTATGAGAGAGCGCCTCGCTTAATTTCCCATGTTCGTGAGAAACAAAGAACGGCTCGACCGCTTGAAACGCCCCGGGCCCGCTAACGCGGATCACCGCGATGCCCCCCTCGCCGGCGGGCGTTGCGATCGCTGCGATTGTGTCATCAAGTTCGAATTTAGACATTTTTATAAGGTTCCGGATGGCGGATGAAAAAATGCCGGTTTTACGCTATTTGCCATCGACTACTCTGTTTTTAAAATTTTCCGCGCTTCCCCGACCAGATAGAAAGATCCTGTCACCACAACTTTTTTTCCAACCAGTGCGGTCTTTTTAAAAAGGCTAAACGCTTCTTGAATGCTTTGGGCCGTAAGAACACACTTGAAAAGTCCTTTCGCTTCGTCGACGAGCATCGCAACGGACTTGGCGCGATTTCCCGCGATCCCGGTCAGGATCACCTTGGAAAAAAACGGGCTCAAGGCTTTCAACATTTCGCGACTGTTCTTATCGCGCATCGCACCGAACACGAGCCAGGGGTCCCGGACCTTCAAGGCCTTCAAGGACCCTACCAGCGCTCTGACGGAAAGAGGATTGTGCGCGCCATCCAAGATAAAGCACCGGCCGCTTTGATGAAAAGTTTCCATTCTTCCTTTCCAGTCCCCGGACCGCAATCCCTTTTTGGAACGCTCCGGGACGATCGAAAAAGAAAATTGCTTTGCCAGGACCTCCGAAGTCTTGAGCGCGGTCCCGGCATTCATCTTTTGGAAATCCCCGGAAAGGCCGAGCGGAACGCCGGAGACAGGCTTCGCCTTCCATAAAGATCCACGGCTTGTTCTCACCCTATGACGGATCACCCGGATCGCGTCCGGAAATTGTTTGCCCGTCACGACGTGGGTATAAGGCTTGATGATCGCGGCTTTTTCCGCGGCGATCCTGGCGATCGTTCCTCCTAAAAATGCTTCGTGATCAAGGTGGATCGGCGTCAGGATCACAAGCGGCGCTTTCAGCACGTTCGTCGCGTCAAGCCGTCCGCCTAGTCCGATCTCGAAGATCCCGAGAGTGATCCCCGTTCGCGTGAAGATCCAAACAGCGAGGAACGTCAGGATCTCAAAATAGGTCAAAACTCCAAGAGTTCCCGGCACGGGTTTTTGATGAAGAAGTCTCTGGATCTCGGAAAGACCGTCCGCCCAAAGTTTTTGAGAGGTCATGGCCCCCTGGACGCGTATCCGTTCCCGGGGATCTTCCACATGCGGCGAGTGATAATAGCCGACACGGATGCCGTTCGCCTTCAGGATCGATTCGAGGAAAAAACCTGTGGAGCCTTTTCCGGTGGTTCCCGCGATCAAAACGGGGAAAAACTTCTTTTCTGGATGGCCGCTTATTTGAAGCAAATGCTCCATCCGCTTCAGATTGAAAAAGGGATTCTTGGGAAATTGCGTGAGTTTTTCGAGATCGACAAAAGAATTCAAATAGCGAAGAGCCTGGGAGTAGTTCATAAAACCCGGGGAACGGGGAACGCTGAACGGTTAACGCTTCGTTTCCCGTTTGCCGTTACCCGTCCCGCGCCTTTTAGTGTTTAAAATGCCGCTCGCCGGTAAAGGCCATCGCAATGCCGGCCTGATCGCAGGCCGCGATCACATCCGCATCGCGGATCGAACCGCCGGGTTGGATGATGGCCTTGATCTTGTGCTTGGCCGCGATCTCGATAGAGTCCGGCATCGGAAAGAAGGCATCGCTGCCGAGCATCGCTCCTTCGGTCAGATATCCGGCCTTTTGTATAGCAATCTGCACCGAATCCACGCGCGACATCTGCCCTGCTCCGATCCCGACCGTGGACTTGCCTTGCGTCAACACAATGGCATTCGACTTCACGACTTTGGAACACTGGAACGCAAAGATCAGTTCCTCGGTCTCCTCCTCCGAAAGCTTGGCTTTCGTGACAAAATTCAGCTTCTTTTTCAGTTCGGCCATGTGGTCCTTGATGGGCCGGTTCTTTTCCTGGACAAGGATCCCTGTGCGCAGGAATTTTATGTCATAAGGGTTTTCATCACGGAATTGATGGACCTCGATCAGCCGGAGATTCTTCCTGGCCTTAAGAAGTTTCAGCGCTCCGGCCTTAAAAGACGGGGCGACCAGCACTTCAAAGAACGCGAGTTTCTCGAGAACTTTTGCCGCGATCTTGCTGTCGCAGCAGCGGTTCACGCCCACGATCCCGCCAAAAGCGGAAAGGGTATCGCCGTCGATCGCCTTTTCGACCGCAACCAGGGCCTGTGTGTCTTGCGCGACCCCGCAAGGATTGCTGTGCTTGATCACACACGCCGCCGGCGCATTAAATTCCGCCAAAACGTCCAGGGTCGCGTCGACATCCACAAGATTGTTGAAGGAGAGCTCTTTGCCGTGAAGCTGGGTCCATGAGGCCGCCGCCCGATGGGTGGTCGGAATATAATAAGCCGCCTTCTGATGCGGGTTCTCGCCGTAACGCAGGTCCTGCGACTTTTTGAAGTGAAAGACGAACTGCGGCGGGAGCATCGCCTCTTCCCCGGTTTTTTTCTTATGCTTGGCCATGTATTGGCTGATCACGGCGTCATAGGCGGAAGTTTTTTCGAAAACCTTTTGAGAAAGCGCGAAACGGGTCTCCTCCGTCACGCTTCCTTTATGCTCATCGAGTTCTTTCGCAACGCGGTCATAATCCTGAACATCTGTGATCACGGTCACCGACTGATAATTCTTCGCCGCGGAGCGGAGCATCGAAGGGCCTCCGATATCGATGAACTCTTTGGCGTCGTCCATGCTCAGGTTCCCTTTGCTCGTAGCTTCCTCAAAAGGGTAGAGATTCACGACCACCAGGTCGATGGGTTTGATCCCGTGCGCCTTCACCTGCCTTTGATGACTTTTTTTGTGACGGAGAAAAAGAAGGCCTCCGTGGATCTTCGGGTGAAGGGTCTTCACGCGGCCGTCCAGCATCTCGGGAAACCCCGTGTAATCCTCTACCGCCATCGCGGGAACTTTGGCCTGTTTAAGGGCTTTTAGGGTGCCGCCGGTGGAGAGGATCTCCGCGCCGTACTTGCGCAGGGTTTTTGCAAAAGGAATAAGACCGGTTTTATCGGAGACGCTGATGAGCGCGCGGCGAACGGCGTGACGTGACATATTGTTGGATCCTCCTCTTAAAAAATTGGCGCAGTTTCAAAGTGACGGGACCGGGCTTTCCCGTGCCGATCACGCGGCCATCGAGTTCGCGGACCGGCAGGACCTCCCAAAAAGTATTGCAAAGAAAAGCTTCGTCCGCATTGAAAAATTCATGCCGGGTCAGCGGCGCTTCCTGGACTTGCATCCCGAGTTCGAGGGCGCATTTTATCACAAACCTCCGGGTCACTCCATTCAAGATTAGATGCTCCGGTGGCGTGAACAGGATCGCGCTGTCCTTTTTCACGTTCTCTGGGTACTGCGAACGGTATTTGACGATAAAAAAGTTCCCAACGCGAGTTTCTGAGAGGATGCCTCCCCGGTCTAGAAATATCCATTCGTATATTTTATCAGGATGCGGCTCCGTGCTAGCCAATATTGCCTGCTGATAGGCCGAGGCTTTAGCTTGCCAAGGAAAAGTATTCGGTCCGCCGCGAGGGAAAGAGGCCGTTTTAAGCGCCACGCCCTTTTCATAGAGTTCTTTGGGGTGTTCCCGGGAACCCAAGATCGCGAAGGAGCGTCCCTCCCAAAGGGTCAGCCGGACATAACATTCTTTTTTACCAAAAGCCTTGAGTGCCGCTCTCAGTTCCCGCCGGAGCTTCGCCCGGTCGGGAAAGGGTCGGTACCCCACGGTCTTCGCAGATCCCAAAAGACGGGAAAGATGCTCCTCTTCGTGAAGGATCCGGCCGTCGTAAGCGCGCATGCTTTCAAAAATGCCCGCGGCTTCCGTTCTCATGAGATCAAAAGGAAGCTCCCCTTTCACTTCTTTCCCTTTTTGATAGATCTTATCATTCATGATTTGTTCCTGCTGGCTTCCCGAAGTGACTGCGTCAACGCCTTCGCTTTATGAAGCGTTTCTTCATACTCTTTCTCAGGGTCCGAATCATAGACGATCCCTGCGCCCACTTGAAGATGCCCCTTGCCTCGCCTCAAAAGGATCGTCCGGATCACGATGTTCAGGTCCATGTCGCCGTAACGATCGATATAACCCAGAGAACCGGTATAAACACCGCGTTGTACGGGCTCAAGCTCGTCGATGATCTGCATGCAACGGATCTTGGGACACCCCGTGATCGTCCCGCCGGGGAACATGGCCTTGATCAGATCGAACGCATCCTTATCTTTTTTAAGCCTTCCCGTGATCTTGGAAACGATATGCACCACGTGGGAATATTTCTCAAGAGCCATGAATTCTTTAACTTTTACGGAACGGTAACTGCAAACGCGGCCGAGATCGTTCCGCTCAAGGTCCACGAGCATCAAATGTTCGGCTCTTTCTTTTTTATTTTGAAGAAGGTTTTTCCGCCACTCGGCAGGCTTCTCGGAGGAACCGCGGGCCGGACATGTCCCAGCAATCGGCCGGGTCTCGCACATGCGGCCCTTTTTCTTGACCAGACGCTCCGGCGACGAGCTCACGATCTCCAGATCTCTCGTTTTTAAAAAACAGGAAAAGGGCGAGGGGTTGATCGCGCGAAGTTTGCCGTAAAGTTCGAGCGAGGATCCCCGGTATTCGAAAGAAAAACGCTGGGATAGGTTCGCCTGATAAATATCCCCGGCCGCAATGTACTCCTTGGCTTTTTCGACCATCCCCTTGAACTGTCCTTTCCTCATTTCCCCTGAAAACCCTCCTAGCTTGAAATGCCGCGCGGACCTCGCCGGAGGTCTTGTGAAAAAACTTTTAAGCTTTTTTATTTCTCGTTTCCCGTTCCCCGGGCCCCGCGTATTTGTCACAATACGATAAACATGTTTTTGATGGTCATAGACGATCACGTCCAGGAAAAGCCCGAGATAAAGCCGGGGCAAAGCGGGCGTGGATTTGTCCCGGAATTTTATTTTGTCGCAGAGGTCCGCGGTTTCATATCCAAAATAGCCGACGAGACCTCCGGCAAAGAACGGGGCGGGGCTCCGCCCGCGGGCCCGGTATTTTTCGAAGATCTTTTTGAGAATAGGGAAGAGTTCTCCGGCAGGATACTTTTCGCTCCGCTCTTCTTTCACACGAAGGGTCTTTTCATCCAACCGGATCTCAAGGTCAGGATCCATCCCGATATAAGAATAAACGAGCCTGGACGGAACAGTCCCGGGCAGATTGGGACTGTCCAGGAAGAAGCAGGCTTGGGAATTTGCGTGGACCGACTGAAAAACTTCCCAAGGGCTTTTGGGAGCACGGAAGGTTTCGATCACAAGAGACATAAGGCGCTCGAAAAACGACCGGGAACTGTGTTGCGTCCGGAATTATTCTTGATGTGAATAAAAAACAAGCCCGGTAGCGAGCTTGGGATAAAAATAAGTGGACTTCTGGGGCATGCGCTCGTTGACGACGCCCATCTTCTCGAGCATTTCTACCTTCGGAGGCTGCAAGAGAAAAACCGCCTGAGCCTCGCCCCTTTGAAGAGGCGCTATGGCTCCATCAACCGTGTGTTCGAACTTCAAAATCGATTCCCAGAGGTCTTCCTTGAGCCCGAGCAGCTCGGCAAAAATCAGATGCGCCAGGACATTCACGTTCAAGTCGTACCAAATATCGGGCTTGCCCTGGGCCATTCGTTCTTTTGCCTTTTCTTTGTCGATCATTGTCAGAAGGAAACACCCCTCCTCCAAAACCATCCCAAAAACTTTGCCTTCTTGATCACAAGAAAGCGTCACCTCCTTCAATTTGGCAAGCGAGACCTCTTCCACCTTAAAATATTCTCCAAGCCTGCGAATGGCTTCGCCGCTGGTCATCCCAAGCTTGGTTACGATCCGATGCGTAGGCAGAACGATGAATCCGGGATCATCAAAACTCACGAGCGCCATGTACATGTAGTCGAACGGAAAAAGCACAAGATCTGACGAGCGGCGTTCTTCCCTTTGCTGCCGGGCATACTCCAGCGCGGTCTCATAGCGGTGATGCCCGTCCGCGATGTAGATTTTTTTGGACCTTAGCGTCTTGTGAAGTTTGGCCAGGATATCCAGGTCTTCGATCGCCCAGAGCGTGTGTACGATCTGGTCGTCGTCTTCGGCCTCAAAAACAGGGCTGGAGTTCATGGGATCCTGAATGATGCTCCGGACTTCGAATCCTCTGTCCTTATAAAGACCGAACACGGGAGAAAAATTCGTCTGCACCGTCCGGAGAAGGCGCATACGGTCCTCCTTGGGACCGCGGAGTGTCTTTTCATGAGGCACAATAATGTTCTTTTCGAACGGTTCAAGCCGGACGCGACCCAGGAGCGCGAACCGGTTTTTGACCGATTGCGTTACGGGATCCTTGAAAGTCTGCCGGTACACGTAAAAGCAAGGCTCTTTCTCTTGCATGAGGATACCTTTTCTCTGCCAATCTTGGAATGTATCGCGAGCGCGTGTGTAGGCGTTGTCCTGATCCGTGTCCGCGGGATCTTTTCTGTTCAGGATAAGACGGATGCTGTTAAACGGTGAGTTTTCGTAAAGCTTTTTCTGTTTTTCGGGAGAGATCACGTCATAAGGCGGCGCAAGGACCTCGGAAATCTTGACACGCTCAGGATCATAGCGCCATGCCTTAAAAGGCTGGAAGTCAAGATGTTGCGTCGAATGGCGGGAACCGCGCGTGTCTATCATGGTGGCGGGATAGTAACATAAGGCATGCCCTTTGACAAGAATATCACTGCGCAAAACGCAGGGTGTGCGACGTTGCGCAAAGTTTTTTTCGCCGGACACCTTATGTCTTTCACGGATCTCTTGTCTCCGCCCGGGATCAAATTCACGCCGCAGGTTGCGCTCGGCAATATGACGCGCTTATTTGACTTTCGCCCCGTCGGAAATGGGACGTTCGGGAACAACGAGAGTAAGGGTCGTGGCATCGGAGGCGGCCAGAAGCATCCCCTGAGATTCCACGCCACGGATCACGGCCGGCTCCAAATTGTCAATGATAACGATCCTTTTTCCCTTCAGTTGCTCTTCGGTATAATGGGCCCGGATCCCGGCCACGATTTGCTTACGCACCTCCCCCACCTTGATACCGAGAACGTAAAGTCGGTCCGCATTCGGATGCGGAGCGGCGCTTTCGATTTCGGCCACTTTGATATCTAATTTCTGAAAATCCTCATAAGAAGCCATGGGCTTACTCCTTTTTTGAAAACGGAATGGTTTATAACGTGCGAATGGGCAGTATCTTAACACAAAGCACAGGCAGGCAAAGTACAAACAGATTTTAGGGTTATCGGACGTATTTGGCGTAACCTTCGCCGCCAATAATGCTTAGAAACGCCTTGTTTCGCTTGATTTCAATGGACTTACTGCTATCATATCTCGCCATCGACTTAAAACCCATCGTTTTCATACAAATCAAACGGGAGGAATCAATGGGCAAGATCAATGTCGCTATCGTGGGTGCTGGAAATTGCGCGGCGTCCCTTGTGCAGGGAATCGAATATTATCGCGCTATCGCCAGCCAAAAACCAGGAAAGAATAAGCCCGTCGAACATCTCGGCCTTATGAACTATGACATGGGTGGCTACCTCCCTCATAACATCGAGGTGGTGGCGGCTTTTGACATTGATAAGCGTAAAGTAGGCGAACGTCTGGATATAGCGCTTGCCGCGAAACCCAATTGTGTCTGGTCCATCGGCCCGCTCCCCAAAAGCAAGATCAAGGTCGAAATGGGCAATATTCTGGACGGATTTTCCGAACACATGGCCGGCTACAAGGAAGACCGCACCTTCCTCCCCTCCGACAAGAAACCCTGTAATGTGGAAAAAGTCCTCAGGGAAAGCGGCGCGGAGATCCTCCTTAACTACCTTCCTGTCGGCTCTCAGAAAGCCACCGAATTTTATGCCGAGGCATGCTTGAAGACAGGTGTGAGTCTTATTAATTGCATGCCTGTTTTTATCGTTTCCAATCCGGCCTGGGCAAAACGCTTTGAGGCAAAACGGATCCCTTGCGTCGGCGATGATATCAAGGCTCAGATCGGCGCTACGGTCACGCACCGTACGCTTGCAAAGCTTTTTATGGACCGCGGCGTCAAGATCGACCGCACGTACCAGCTGAACACCGGCGGCAACACGGACTTCCTCAACATGCTCAACCGCTCGCGTTTGGAATCAAAGAAAGTTTCCAAGACCTCGTCGGTCCAGAGCCAGCTCGATGCGCCGCTCGACGAGGACAATATCCACATCGGTCCTTCGGATTATGTTGCCTGGCAAAATGACAATAAGGTTTGTTATCTGCGCATCGAGGGCCGGGGCTTTGGCGGTTTTCCCGTCACCGCGGAGATGCGCCTTTCCGTCGAGGATTCGCCCAATAGTGCGGGCTGTTCGATCGACGCGATCCGTGCTTGTAAAATCGCCCGGGACCGGAAGATCGGCGGGCCATTGATCTCTATGTCCGCTTACACGATGAAGCATCCGCCCAAACAGATCGTGGATTACGAAGCTAAGGAACTTGTCCGTAAATTCATCCAGGGCACTTGTCCTCGATAGGTCGCTATGTCGTTACGCGAAACGCTTTATCCAAAAGTCGAACCGATCGCCAAAAAGATCGTTTCTTTTTTGATCTCTCAGGGCATTTCTCCGACCCAGTTGACGCTTGGGGGGGCGGCGCTGAGCCTGCTGACCGGCGTCATCTACGCAAAAGGATATCTCTTCCTTGGAGGGATCTTTCTTTTCGTGGCCGGAGCCGCTGACCTGCTTGACGGACTTCTGGCGCGCTCCACGGGAAAATCAAGCTCCTTTGGCGCGTTCCTGGATTCGACCGTGGACCGTTATTCCGATTTCGTCGTCTTCGCGGGCCTTGCGATCCACTTTGTGCGGACAGGCGAGATCTCTTGGTTCTTCGTCACGCTCGGGATCATCCTTGGCTCCTTCGCGGTCAGTTATACCAAAGCGCGCGCTGAAAATTTCATCAAAGATTGCGGCGTCGGTATCTTCGGAAGATCGGAAAGGATCCTTCTCTTGATCGCGGGAAGCCTTGTGACACCGCTCCTGAAACTTGTGCTGTTGGTCCTGCTCGTCGGCACGCACGCGACCGCCCTTCAACGCATTCTCCGCACGAAAAAGACCCTCGCTGAAACCCCGCGGAATTAAATGAATAAGTTTTGGGACCGCCTGCCGCGTTCCTTTTTCCTGATCGTCCTTCTCACTTCCCTTTTAAGTTCGGGCTCTCTCTCCGTAGCAGAAACGGCCCCGAGCGCGGAGCTGGAAGATATTCTCCGGAAGATCGAGTCCCGCCATTATCGCTGGATCGCGATCCGCGCGGATGTGTTTCTCTTTTTTGCAAAGGCCGGGGACCCAAACGCCATGTGCGGCGGCGAACTTTTGTACCAACGCCTTGACGAGCGCATGTTCCTTACCTGTGTCGACGCCCAACAGGAATTAATATTTATTTTTCGCACATTCGACCGCCGCTTTGATCTTTACCTCCCCGCTCAAAATACGGTCTATCACGGATCCGTTTTTGATCTCGAGGATTCTCCGGACATTGAAAGCCATCTTAAGGCCCGCGATCTTTACCGGGCGCTCAAGCCCATAGCCGTAGATCCCAGACGCACCAAAGTGGAACGGACCAATTCCGCGATCACGAGCTTGGACGTTTATAGCCGCAGTGACAACGAAGGAGTTCTGGTGAGAAAGTTGTACTTGTCTCCTGAGGGCGATGTGCGCGGCGAACTTTTTTATAACGCCGAGGGACGGCCGGTGACAGAGATCCAGCGCTATGATTTCCGGAAGATCCAGGGGTATGCCGGCTCCTACGATTCGGCCATTTTCCCAAAGAAGATCACGATCCTGTCTCCCGAAACAAAAAAAGGCAGCGCGATCTTCTTCTCCGAGGTCACGGCTCTGGATACGATCGATCCGCTAGAGTTTATCCTGAGAGTCCCGCCCGGAACAAAAGAAGTTTTTTTGGAGGAAAAAGATCCTCGCTACCAACGCTCAAAGACTGCGAAGGAAGCTCCGGGGCTTGTGCCCGTTTACTTGGCTAAACCCCGCAAGATGCCAACGGAAAAAACGGCACCCCCTCCTGCGCGGAAGGAGAAAAAACAGCCCGAAGTCGCGGCGCCTGCGATTGTGCTGCCGACTCCCGGAAGCATGGACGTACCCGAAAACGCGGGCGCTGTTGTCTCCGTGAAGGACCGGTCCCCGGCCGAGCGATCTTCCGGGTCAAACGCCCAAACCACTCTTGACCCCTCGGTAGAAGCTTCCCTGGAAATGGGGAAACAGTAAAACAGCCGAGGCAAGGTCGCTTTGGGAAAAAATCTTCTTCTCCATAACGGCTTGAAATTGATGGGCGGGAACACTCTTAATGAAAATGGAGGACAATGGCCCTGGAATGCGTCATGGCTTCAATCGAGGAACGGGTCCTGTTTATTTTGTTCTTTTTGTTGCGGCCTTTTGAGAAAAAGGAACGCGTTCGTGGATTTTTTCCCCGGGCGAACGGTAATGCGCCACGCGAGGCTCGCCGAGTTGCCAGGAAAAATAAATCTCCCGGCCTTCATGGTTCCCGAGGAACTCCACGTGGCCCCTTTCAATGCTCCGGAGAAGGCAGCCCATCGCGAAGATCGCCTCGACATCCTTAGCGAGGTCTTCAATGGCCTCTTCCAGCGCGTGAATGCCGTCTTCCAGGTCGTCTTTTTCTTCCAGGAACCCGTGTGTTTTCTCGGCCGCGCAAACAAGCTCACGCATGAAAAGGAGATCGTGAGTGCGGCTGTAGGCTTCTTTTTTTGTCCGAAGGAGTTTTAGGCGTTTTTCAAGCTCCGGCAATAAAGCGTTCGCTTCTTCTTTCGAAAAAATGCGCTTCTTTTTTAAAGGCTTCACCATCCCCTCCGTGTTGAAACGTTTATTAGGCTACACCCCGCCCGCCTCCGCTTCAAGCTCCAAAATGTTCCGGCGCGACGTCGGACCAAAGGGCGGGCATGAGGCCGCCGCCTGTCGCCACGTTGATCACGCTTTCATCGCTCAGACGGACAAAACCTCCCGCGTATTTTCCTCCGAAGACCAGCAGGTTGAAATTGTATTTTTTGTAAATGAAGTCCAATCTCTGGTTCACGGCGTCGGGAACGGTCATCACCGGGACCGGAACCTGTTCCTGGATCACCCAATCTCCTTCCTTGAGCGCTTTATCCACCGCCGCGTTCCATTCGCCGTCAGGTGTTTCGCGCCCGATATGAACGCGGCGGACACCGTGACTGGAACCGGAGGGTTTCAGGACCACGGTGTCCTTTTCGTCCTTTAAGAAATCGATCAGAAAGACCTTCCGGTGACCGTAGAAATCTTCGGCGTCGGAAAGACAGCGCGTCCACGGAAGGTACTGGCGTTTCATCTCGTTCTCGTTCTCCGTGAAGAACCGGTCGAACTCCGGAGTGGTCAAAAGCGAGAAGATCGATTTGCTTGAGGCGAGCCTCGAACGCAAGGGGTTGACCATGCAAACCGCCTTGTCCTTATACGCGCGCAACAGGTCCTGGATCTCATCAAGCCTTTCCAGCAGTTCGTCAAAGATCGCGCGCCGGTAGATCAGGTGCACACGGAACCCTTTGTGATAAAGTTTGCCGCCTTTGTATTGAAGCTCGCGCGGATCGGCGATCGTGGTTTTATACCCCTTGGCCTCAAAATGGCTTTTCATATGCTCCGTTTCCGGGGCCGTCCTCGCATGCCGCCAATCCACGATCGCGATCTGGGGAGTTTCATAACCGCCAAACTCTTCGTAGATCGAAAGCAGGGTTGAAAGAACGTTTTGGACGCGTTCGCTCGCGGCCAGATGATGCTCCTCGGCAAAAGGCCGGATCAGTTCCTCGGAAAGGAACGAGGTCTCCAACTGGTCCGTGTAAGCGGCGCCGGCGGGAGCGTCACAATTGAACTCCAGAAGTTTCAGACTCTCTCCTTCCAGGAGCGCGTCAAAGCGGCTGAAGACGACATGCTGGGAAAAACCGGGATCGATCTTCACGAGCTCTTCGGCTTCCGGAGAAAGATGGAAGTGAGACTTCATTTGCGCTTCTTCGAAATAGAGGCGTGTGGTTTTATTGAGGATCTGGGAGAAAGCGGAAGCGGCGCGTTTCAGAAGGTGCTGCTGCTTGGGCGTGACAAAATAAGCCTTATAGAAAGCCGGGACCGCGAACCGGCCGTACGTGAGCGCTGGGCCTTTGATCTTTTCCCTGAACTTGTTTAGCGCGGGAACAGCTTGGGCTTCATGGGTCTGCAGGTACTGATCGTACGCGTAATCAAGGTTCGCGGTCATGACCCACCTAGTTGGATAAAAAAATCATATCTTTTTTACCCTCTCCGCCTCCGGGAGAAGGAACTCGGAATCTCGCGCGACTATTTCCGGTCTTCGTGGGGAATGTAATACTGTTCCTGGGGACCGATATATTGCGCAAGCGGGCGGATCAGGCGATTGTCCAACTGCTGTTCGATAATGTGACCGCTCCATCCGGCGACGCGGCTTGCCGCAAAGACTGTCGTAAAAAAGTCCGGCGGAAATCCAAGCACATAAAGAACCGGGGCCGAGAAAAAATCCACGTTGCAGGGGATCTTTTTCCTGTCCATCATGATCTTCTCGACTTGCGCCGCGATCTCAAGCCAATCCGTTTTCCCCGCCTTGACGCACAGATCGTGCGCAATCTGACGGAACGCCTCGGCGCGCGGATCGCGGGTCTTGTAGATCCGGTGCCCGAAACCCATGACCTTTTTTTTCTCATCCAGAAGTTTGTTCACGTACGAAGCGGCGTTGGCCGGCGTTCCGATCTCCAGGATCATCTCCATGGCATATTGATTTGCCGCGCCGTGAAGTTCGCCCGCCAGCGTTCCGACCGCCGAAGTGACCGCCGAATAAAGGTTCGAAAGGGTCCCGGTCGTCACACGCGCTGCGAAAGTCGAGGCGTTGAGCCCGTGGTCCGCCAGGAGGATCAAATATGCGTCCAGGGCCTTTTCCATCTCCGGCGTCGGTTTCTTGCCGCTCATCATATAAAGAAAATTGGCTGCGTGAGAAAGATTCATGTCGGGTTGGATAGGCTCTTTTCCTTCGCGCAGTCTGTAAAAAGCCGCAATAATGGTCGGAAAAACTCCCGTCAGGTGATACGCCTTGCGTTGGGACTCCTCGGGATTGACGATGTGGGCCCGCGGATCCAAGCTCCCCATCAGCGAACACATGGTCCTCAGGGCGCTCATCGGATGGGTGGCCGTGGGAATAAGTCTCAGGAACTCCATCGCGAGTCCGGAGAGCGGCCTTTGCGCCTTCAAAGTTTCCCTGAAGGTCCGGAGCTCTTCAGCGTTGGGAAGTTTTGCGTACCAAAGATGATAGGTCACTTCCTCGAAATTGGATTTCTCGACCAGTTCTCCGATCGGGATACCGCGATAGAGAAGCCGGCCGTTCTCGCCGTCCACGTCGCTTAAGGATGTCTGGGCGGCCACCACCCCTTCCAAACCTTTGACCAGTTTTGATGCGCTTGAAGGTTCTTTTTTCATTTTAAATTCCCATGTTGATCGATTCAGTGAACGAATGACGTTATTATACTCACCTCATAAAAAACTGAAACTGCTGTTTTGTTTTAAAAACGCCTGTGCCGCACAAGGACGTCTCCAGCCTTTTGTTGATTCTAAAAGTTGATTGGTATTGGAGCTGCGCCAAACTTCCTTTAAGCCCTATAGATTTTCCGGTGCGCATGACGTGCGGTCCAAAAATTTGGCGGTGATCACTTCGCCCTCACGCCGGCTTTCCAGATCCGGACCAAAAAGATGCGGCGGGGGTCAATGAGCCGGTCCACGAGAAGCTGCGCGTCTCTTTCGAAGAATTTTCCGGCTTCCGGGCCTGCGAAATCCTTCATTTTCAGTTTTAGAGAAGAGAACAAAAAATTGGTTTTTGCCGCGATCGAAAGTCTTCTCACCCGTTCCTCGAAATAACGGACATTGATCTCTTTTTCGTCCGGCGAGTCGGTCTTCTCAAAGACCACGATGAAAAAGGTCTCGCGAAAGGGTTCCGTCTTTTCCCGGTAAAGGGTTTGGCCCTGCTTATCAAAATAAACGGAGGAGGGCATGCTCAAATAGCGGGGACCGGAAGGCTCGTGCAGGAGCTTGTAAAGCGTCACACGCATCCCCGGCAAAGGCGACGCCAGTTCGATCCCGAGTTCGTCCCCTTCGCGCGCTCCGAGCGCATACACCTGGATGAGCTCCTCGCGGTGCGCCCGGTTGTTCCTCTGGACCAAGAGTCGCAGAGGCCGGGTACCGAAACCCGACAAGTCCTGGACCGTCAAAACGGCAGGCTCGCCATTCAAATAAAACTTGGGTAACTGCGGAATGCTTTCCTCCGCCATAAGAAAACGCGAAAAAATACCGGCGAGAAGAAAGATTCCCGCTGCCACGGTAATCCAAATACATTTCATTTTTTTCATTTTAGGGGCGGAGCTTCGGAATGAAAAACGGCGTTTTTTTCTTGTACTCGAGGTAGGCGTCGCCGAAACGTTGCTGGAGTTCCTTTTCCTCGACCAGTTTGATCTCGAGGATCAGAAGGACCATGAAAACAAACAGGAAGGCCCAGGAACCCAGCCGATTAAAAAGCGCGGCCCATCCCGCCAGGTAAAGGAAAAACCCGAGCATCATGGGATTACGGCAGTAACGATAAGGGCCGGAAGGCAGAAACTCCTTGGTGGGCACCATCGGAACAGGCGTGCCCTTCCCCTTCAAAAGCTGCCACAGAACGGCCCAGCTCACCCAGGGAATGCCTGCCACGAAAAAAAGGATGCTTAAAACGACGGCGGCCTTGTCCGGAAAAATGGTTTCCTGCTCTCCCCGGCCGCAGATCCAGGCAAGCGCCGGCCAGCCCGCGAGAAAAAGCGTCGCGCCAAGCGCTGTCGCAACGCCCCTGTACCCCGCCGAGTATTCCTTGCCCGCTCTCGCTACCAGATACTGGATCCATTTGCTGATCATAAGCTTCGCCCCCCCGGTCGCTTTTACTTCTTCTTCCAGTGTTTGCATCCCTTTTCCACCAAGGCCGGAGGAATGTCCTTATTCGGTCCCTTGCCGTGAGTCTCGAACCAGGTGCAAACACCCAGAAAAGTATTGTCGAAATCCCTGCGATAACCACAGTCCCAACAGGCCGTTCCAAAGGCCTTTGAATTATCCATTTTAAATCCTTTACGCTCTTTGATAATTCCCGTTCAAAAATGCGTCAAAACAGGGTGGAATCGCCGAGGCGAACTTGGCCGGCTTTCCGGTCACAGGATGGCAAAACTCCAGTCGCGACGCGTGCAAAAGAAGGCGTTCGGTCTTTACGACAGACCGCATCTCCTCCGCCCATCCCTCGTGGATATACCGCTCGAAGATCCGGGAGTCAATGTAGATCTTGTCGCCGACGATGGGATGTCCCAAAAATGAAAGATGTGCGCGGATCTGATGGGTGCGACCTGTCTTCGGCACCACCTTGAGGAGAGAATATTCTCCGGCGCTGTTTAAGATCTGGTAGTCTGTTTGGGCCTTTTCGCCTTCGGGATCGGGCGTACGGATATGCTGGCTACTCTCCGCCTTGGTCCCGAGGGGAATGGAGATCGTTCCTTCCTGCGCTTCGGGCGTTCCGAATACCACCGCGTGATATTCTTTCGCCACTTTTCTGTTCTCGAAAAGGGTTCCGAGCTTTCCCGCCGTCTGAGCCGATCTCGCGACCAGTACGAGCCCGCTCGTCTCCGAATCCAGCCTGTTCACGATCCTGAGACCTTCCGGACCCGAGCCGATGTCCCGGATCAAAAGACTGAGCAGGTTCTTTTTCTTGAAACGACCCACCGCGTGGACCGGAAGCGGCGCCGGTTTATCCACCACAAGAAAGAACTCATCCTCCCAGAGGACTTTGTAGTCCGTCTCCACATAAAGATCTTCTTCGGCGCGCATGGGTCCTTTTTTATCCGCGATCCGGTCCGTTGCTTTTAAATCCGTTCTTCATCATAAGACTCATCAAGGCCTGGAATTACTTCGCCGGGATCAAGAGAACGGTCTTCGAATGGTTCCGGACGCCTTTCTAAAGAGCGCTGTGCTGCGGATCCGCAAGTTTTTCGAGCTCTTTCATCAGGATGTCCTCTTCGCGGGAAATGCGGCTGCGGATCGCTCCGGATATCTTGTGGAACTCTGCGGGAATGTTCTTAGCCATCGGATCTTTTTCTTGTTTCCGGAAGAACGACTTGATCTCCGCGGTGATCTGATCCATTTCCTCGGCAAAAAGGAACAGTTCCCGCCTGAGACCGGCATCGGTCTCCGCGGCTTTTTTCAGCGCGGGGTAAAGATTCAAGTCTTCGTTGGTAAGATGGGACTCGAGAGCTTCTTTGAGTTCCTGTAACTTCCTCTGTCCCTCCCTGCTCGAAACGCCCAGCTTGATCAACTGAGCGAGGGTATCAAGGATCTTCGCATGTTCCGTGCTCCATGTATGAATATAATCGGACACAGGTCTTTCCTCCTTTCAAGGATGTGATGGATATGCCGCTTTAAACGGATTGTACCACAGCAAAATTGCTCAAGACTACCGGGCACCGTTGCGCGGCGGAAAGGGGGCAGATCGAAACGCCGTCCGGTCCGTTCTTAGTTGGAAATGGTCAGCATTCCTTGAAGATTGGAGAGAATAACGCCGTGACGATTGCTGATGCTTTCCCTTTCTTCTTGGCTGAAGTTTTCCGTCGCGTAGGTGCACAGAGCGGAGGTCTTGCTTTGAGAAATGATCTTTGCTACGGAGCTTTCGTAGGCCATCAGCTTTTCTCTGTCCCCTTTCAAAAACCAGGAACCGTCGCCAATCGCGCAAAGAGTGCTAAAACCACGCTTCAAAGCCTGGCGTTCTTTTTGAACCCAGGCATTCAGGACCTCTTCCGGATTGAATTCTCCCGAAGGGATATACCACTCGCGAAACTCCCGTATCTCCAATCGGTCCGTTTCGACATGTTTATCCAGGTCTTCCAACTTCCCTCTTAAAGCCTCTTTTGCGGCTTCGACCCCCAATCCCTCTGGAAGGACCCATAAACAAAGCATGTTTTTTCTGATCCCGTCCCTAAAAAAACTGGCAACGACACCGCACAAGTCGTTTAAGGAGTCATAATACAAACAACTATGTCCACCCATAAGTTCTCCTAATTCTGATCCAATAGACAAAATCCACTTTTCAAAAAGGCTTTGCCCGCTCGGCAAACCCCAGTATATAACCGTTGCAATCCTTGATGTAAAATTCTTTCATCCCGTACCAGGTCGTGGAAACATCTTTAGCAATATCGACCCTTTTCTCTTTGAATTGATCGTAGAGCTTGCTGACATTGTCCACATCGCAATAGAAGGTGACGGACGCGCCGACAGGCGCACCTTTAAGCGCCGGGATGTCTTCCCCATAGACATCCTGGCGCATGAACATTACGAACACTTCGTCGCGGCTCACCATGGCATAGACATATTTCTTCTCGTCGGCCAGGCTGGTTCCGATAGCTTTTTTGTTTTCCGGCACGAGCATGGCGATCTTGAACCCGAGCTTTTCCGTGTAAAATTTTACGGTCTTGGCCACGTCGGAGACCATCAGATCGGGCGTAAGTTTCTTAAATTTTATCTTCATGTCTCCCGTTTTCTTTCGTAAGTCACTGGGATCCCGGAAAAACGAGGCGTTCACCCTTCTGCGTTTAATGATTCTTAACGGACTCGAGCTTTCCGTTCTTGTAAATCGCCTCGGATTTTAACTGCCCTTGTTCGTAATACTCCCTAACAAATCCATCGAGTCTTCCGCCACTGTAAACTTTTTCGCTTTTCATTTGCCCTGTCGCATAATATTCCCTGGAAAGGCCGCTCAGCTTTCCTTCGTCGTAATCCGTCTCGCTTTTCACCTGCCCTGTCGCATAATATTCCTTAATGATGCCGTTGGGCTTTCCGGCCTTATAGAACCCCTCTTCTTTGACCCGTCCGTTCTCGTGATACCGCTTGAGAGGCCCCATGAAATTTCCGTTCAGGTAAGTTGCCTCGACCGCCAATTGCCCGTTCTCGTAATATTCCTTAGAAGGACCCTGAAGCGTTCCATTCTCGTAAGCCTTCCCGCTTTTTAAGCGGCCTGTTTTATAATATTCCTTAGCCGGACCTTCCGGTTTCCCGTTTTTATTAACTGCTTCGCTTTTTAATTGTCCATTCTCGTAATATTCCTTAAACATTCCCTCAAGATCTCCGTTCAGGTAAGTGGTCTCGATAGCCAGCTTTCCGTTTTCGTAATATTCTTTAGAAGGACCGTTCGTTTTTCCGCCCCTATAAGCTTTTTCACTTTTTAAGCGGCCTGTCTTATGGTATTCCTTGGTGAGACCGTCCTGTTTCCCTTTTTTATAAACTTCTTCGCTTTTTATTTGCCCGTTTTCGTCATATCTCTTGAGCAATCCGTCGAGATCTCCGTTCAGGTAGATCGCCTCGACTTCCAATTGCCCCGTTGAATAATAATCCTTAGAGAGGCCGTTTGCCTTTCCGCCAATGAAAGATTTCTTGTTCTTCAATTGTCCTGTTTCATAATAGGCCTTGGAGACGCCCTCTTGCCTCCCGTTTTTATAAACGTCTTCCGTTTTCACCTGTCCTTTTTCGTAATACTCCTTCACCGGCCCGTCAAGCTTTCCTCCCTGGTAGGTTTTCTCGTTCTTTAATTGCCCGCTTTCATAATATTCCTTGGCAAGGCCTTCCTGTCTTCCATTCTTATGAACCACTTCGGTTTTTAATTTTCCGTTCGTCCCATACTCTTTAAACAACACCAAGCTCTCGCGTTCGTAAACGCCCTCGCTCTTTAATTGTCCGCTTTCATAATACTCCTTGTTCCTCGAAAGTTTTCCTGCAGCATAGAACTCCTCTTTTTTCATTTGGGCGCGAGGTTTCCATTTCTTGAGGAAAAACTCCTCCGTCTTTTCAAGATCTCCGTTTAGGTAAGACCTGACCAGCCTCACCTCTCCGTTAGGGTAATACTCTTCTTTCACATCCCGCTTTTCCTTCACACCCCCGTACCCGAGAGCGCTGAACATGGCTATCGAAATGATGGCCGCCGCCATCCGCCGTTTCATGAAAGCCCCCTTTTTAACATTCATGGATCGCTTTGCTCCCGTGGAATGAAGAACGTTTGCGTTTACCATCCCCTGAGCCTTTATTTTAAGAGTTGCCTCAGGACGTATTGCAGAATGCCGCCATGGCGGTAGTATTCGATCTCAATCGGAGTATCGATGCGGCACACCGCCTCGAAGACCTTGCATTTGCCGGGACCGGAAACCTTGACGATAAGGATCTTGCCCGGCTTCAGCCCCTTGGCGATCCCTTCGACGGCATAAGTTTCTTCACCGGTCAATTTGTGGGTCGTAGCGCTCTGGCCCTGGAAGAATTGCAGCGGCAGAATGCCCATGCCGATCAGATTGCTACGGTGGATCCTTTCGTAGCTTTCCGCGATCACGGCGCGAACACCCAAGAGCGCGGGGCCTTTGGCCGCCCAGTCGCGCGAAGACCCGGAACCGTATTCCTTGCCCGCTAGGATCATAAGCGGTCGGTCCTCTTCCATATACTTCATGGCCGCGTCAAAGATCGGCATCGCAACGCCCTTCCCTTTTTCACCAAAATATTTCGTCATGCCGCCTTCCACGCCCGGAACAAGCAAATTCTTAAGGCGGATATTGGCGAAGGTGCCGCGCATCATGACTTCGTGATTGCCGCGCCGCGAACCGTACGAATTGAAATCCTTGGGTTCGATCCCCTGCCCGATCAGGTATTTCCCGGCAGGGCTCGACGGGGCGATGGTGCCGGCGGGAGAAATGTGGTCGGTCGTGATCGAATCCCCGAGCACGGCCAGAACTCGGGCGTTTTTGATGTCCCTGGGCTCGGGTGGCAGCACTGGCATTTTTTTGAAATAGGGCGGGGACTTCACGTAAACGGACTTCTTGTCCCAGACAAACGTGTCTCCCGCGGGAGCGCTCAAGGACCGCCAGGTCTCGTTCCCTTCGAAAACGTTGTGATAGCGCTTTCGGAACATGGCGGGGTCCACGCTCTTCAGAGCTTCGCGTATTTCCGCCGGAGTTGGCCAGATATCCTTGAGATAAACGGGCTTGCCGTTCTTCCCCAACCCGAGCGGATCTTTTTCAAGATCGACCATCGCTGTTCCCGTGATCGCGTACGCCACGACAAGCGGCGGGGATGCGAGGTAATTTGCGCGGACTTGCGAATGCACGCGCCCCTCGAAATTCCGGTTCCCCGAAAGCACCGACGCCACGACCAGGTCTTTTTCCTTGATCGCTTTGGACACGGGTTCCGCAAGCGGCCCTGAATTCCCGATGCACGTCATGCAGCCGTACCCCGCCAGATTGAATTTCAGCACTTCGAGGCAGGAAAGAAGCCCGCTCGCCGCGAGGTAATCCGTCACAACCTGGGAACCCGGCGCGAGACTGGTCTTTACCCACGGTTTCACGGTCAATCCTTTTTGCAATGCTTTTTTCGCGAGGAGCCCGGCCGCCAGCATCACCGAGGGGCTCGAGGTGTTGGTGCAGCTTGTGATGGATGCGATCACGACCGCGCCCTGCGCGAGTTCACACTTTTCTCCGCCGATCTCAATCGCCGCTTTTTTCACGAAGCCGGCTTTGTTCTTCACCGTTTCCGCGAGCGCCTTTTTAAAAGAACTTTTCACTTCCTTAAGCGTGACGCGGTCCTGCGGGCGTTTGGGACCGGCAAGGCTCGGCACGACGCTCGCGAGGTCGAGCTCCATGGTATCGGAATAAACGATCTTTTCTTCTCCACCTTCGCGGAAAAGTCCCTGGGCTTTCAGATAGGTTTCGGCCAAGTTGATCTGTTCTTCGCTTCTTCCGGTCAATTTGAGAAAACGGAGCGTTTCCTGGTCCGCCGGGAAAAATCCGGCGGTTGCGCCGTACTCGGGTGCCATGTTGGCGATCACCGCGCGGTCTGCGAGCGAAAGATCGCTCACGCCGGGCCCGAAAAATTCCACGAATTTTCCGACCACGCCTTTTTTGCGTAGTTTTTGTGTCACGGTCAGCACGAGGTCGGTCGCCGTCACGCCTCCGGACAATTTCCCCGTGAACTTCACACCCACCACTTCAGGAATGAGCATCGAGACCGGCTGGCCGAGCATCGCGGCCTCCGCTTCGATCCCTCCCACGCCCCAGCCCAAGACGCCCAGGCCGTTGATCATTGTTGTATGCGAGTCGGTACCTACGAGCGTGTCCGGATAAAGAAAGGTCTTGGTGCCGTCTTTACGGCTGAAAATCACGGGCGAGAGGTATTCGAGGTTCACCTGGTGAATGATGCCCGTCGCGGGCGGCACAACGCGGAAATTACGAAAGGCCTGTTGGCCCCACTTGAGGAATTGATAACGTTCCCGGTTGCGTTCGAATTCCCGGGTGATATTTTTTGCGAACGCCTCGGGAGTCCCAGAAAAATCCGTCTGCACGGAATGATCGATCACGAGGTCCACGGGCTGGAGCGGATTGATTCTCTTGGGATCGCCTCCCATCTTGACCATCGCTTCACGCATGGCGGCGAGATCTACGACCGCCGGAACGCCGGTGAAATCCTGCAGGAGGACGCGGGCTGGCGTGAAGGCGATTTCATTCTCTCCTTTGCGCGTAGGATCCCAGGTCGCGAGTCTTTCGATATCCTTTCGTGTAACGTTCTTGCCGTCTTCATTACGAAGCAGGTTCTCGAGAAGCACGCGGACGGAGTAAGGCAGGCGAAGAACCTTGGCAACACCGCATTCCTGGAGCGCGCGCAGCCGGTAGATCGTGTAATCTTTGCCCGCGATCTTGAGCGTCACCTTACTACCAAAACTATTTAGAAGGCTCATGAAAATCTAAGCTCCCACCCACTTTATGCCGTCTCCGATTCGACGGAAAACAAAAAGACATTCGCCTGCCATTGTCCTGCCCCGTTACCGCATTTTTTGAATAATCGCCTGTCCCATTTCGTGCGTTCCGACCGCAGTGGGGTCGCTACGGTCTTCCTTCAGGTCATAGGTCACGTGCTTGCCTTCGCGGATGACGCCGGCCACGGCTTTTTCCAGACGGTCCGCCGCTTGGGTTTCGCCCAGGTGGCGGAGCATGAGCGCGCCCGAGAGGATCATTGCGACGGGATTTACTTTGTTGAGACCTTTGTACTTCGGCGCGGAGCCGTGGGTCGCTTCGAAAAGAGCGCCGTTCGTTCCAATGTTGGCGCCGGGAGCGACGCCCAATCCGCCGACCAGCCCCGCGCAAAGATCGGAAAGAATATCGCCGTAAAGATTCGGGAGGACGAGCACGTCGTAGAGCTCGGGTTTTTGCACGAGTTGCATACACATGTTGTCCACGATGCGGTCCTCGAACTGGATGTCGGGATATTTTTTGGCCGTTTCGCGCGCCACTTCGAGAAAAAGTCCGTCCGAGAATTTCATGATGTTGGCCTTGTGGACGGCCGTGACCTTCTTGCGTTTGTATTGCCTCGCATAGTCGAACGCGAACCTCACGATGCGCTCGGTCCCGGCGACGGAGATGGGTTTGATGCTAATACCAGAATCCGGGCGGATCTTTCTTCGGGAAAGTTTTTCAATGCAAGCCATCACTTCTTTTGCCTCAGGCGTCCCTTTCTGGAACTCGATGCCGGCGTAAAGGTCTTCGGTGTTCTCGCGCACGATCACAAGATCGATATCCTTATAACGGGAGCGGACGCCCACGTAGGACTTGCAGGGTCGGAGGCACGCGTAAAGATCGAGCTCTTTGCGGAGCGCCACGTTTACGGAGCGGAATCCCGTACCGACGGGGGTCGTGAGCGGAGCTTTGATGGCGATCTTGTTCTTGCGGATGGATTCAAGTACGCGTTCCGGAAGCGGCGTGCCTTCACTCGCCATGACGTCCATTCCGGCGGTTTGAATGTCCCAATCGAATTTGATCCCGGTCGCTTCCAGGCACGCCCGGGTTGCTTCTGCCAGTTCGGGTCCGACGCCATCGCCGGGAATCAGTGTGACACGATAGGATTTCATAACATTCCTCGTTGTTTAGGGTTCTTGTTCCCTATGAGAACGTTGCGGCGCAAACAGCCTTCGGATACAATGCCCCATCCCCAAAGGCGGGTTCATCAAAAGGAATCACATTTTATATGAAGAACACTGAAATTAAAAGAACGCTCTTGGAGGCGCTTGCCAAGGCCGGGAAGATCATTCATTCGAACTTCGGCAAGGCGCAGACGATCACGAAGAAGGGCGAGTTTAACCTCGTGACCGAGATCGACAAGGCCTCCGAGAAAGCGATCGTGGGGCTCATCCTGAAACGCTTCCCCGGTCATTCGATCCTGGCCGAGGAATCCCCGGCCGTGACAGGCTCCGAATGCCGGTGGATCATCGACCCTATCGACGGAACGACGAACTTCGCGCATGGCTTTCCTATTGTTTCGGTCTCGATCGGGTTCGAGAGAGAAGGCCGGCTCGAGATGGGAGGCGTCCTCGACCCCTTCCGTAAGGAGCTTTTCTTTGCCGAGCGCGGCCGAGGCGCGACCCTGAACGGAAAACGCATCCATGTTTCGAAAACCAAGACGCTCTCGGACACTCTCCTCGCGACGGGCTTCCCCTATGACCGAAATAAACATCCGGATATTTATCTCGCAATGCTTCGCGCCTTTCTCACGAAGATTCAGGGCATACGCCGCGGAGGGTCGGCGGCTATCGACCTTTGTTACGTGGCCTGCGGCCGGTTCGACGGTTATTATGAGATGAAACTTTCTCCGTGGGACAAAGCGGGCGGGATGATGATCATCGAGGAGGCAGGAGGAAAGCTTACGGATTTTTCGGGAGCCCCTTTGACACTTGCAGGATCACAGAACCTTGCCACCAATGGATTTATTCATGCGGAAATGCTTGCGGCCCTTGAACCGTTTAAAAACCTCGGCGGGTCCCTTTCTTAGGAGAAGCCCGGATGCCAAAGAAAAAACCCTTAAAAATGCCAAAGCCCCGTCACGGTTGGGCCATTAATCCGGAGACGCGCGTCCGGCCCTCCAAGAAGACCTACCGTCGGAAAACCGCGAAAAAGGAAGAGAAGAGCTGGGTGGACGAGCTTTTTGACTAGCGTTGTTTTCCGATTATTTCTTTAAATGAAAATCAGGCGTTAAAAACAAAAACGCCCTGCCATTGCTGACAGGGCGTTTTTGAAATTGAAATTCGCTCGCTTACTTCGCTGCTGCGCCGTTGAGGTTCACGTCGCTCGGGATCGGAATGTCCGCAGGGATCGGGAAGGTGACCAATTGAACGGCACCCAAAACCGTCGTTACAACGGTATCCATCATCCCCTGTCCAACGCCTGACCACACATTCTTGCCTTCGTTGGAATATTCGTTCGGCGTGGAGAAAAGCTTGGTCCAACCGAGAACCGTATTGGTCAAGCCATACCCCAATTTGCCCACGGCTTTTTCGCCATAGGTCGCTTTTTCCGTCCACGGACTCGCCGCAAAAGCCACCGGCGCGAGAAGCATGGAGAGCACTATCACGAGACTCATGATCTTCTTCATTGAATTTCCTCCTTGGTTTTTAAAGCCTACCTCGACCGCATCCTTTTGCATTCTGCCACAACTTGATGCCGCCGACAACCTCTAATATTCCAGGGAGTTATCGTCCTCCCACACGTTTCCTTTATCTCTTTTTATCATACCTTATCCGCTCTTGTCGGTCTGCCCCTAACCCGATATGATACTCTCATGCGTAATAAGCCCTCCCTGTTGTTTACAAAGCTCCGCCATGCACTGCTTCGCTGGTATTTCGGACACAAAAGAGATCTCCCGTGGCGTCATACTCGCGATCCTTACAGGATCTGGGTCTCTGAAATCATGCTCCAGCAGACGCGGGTCGGAATGGTCATCCCTTACTACAAGCGCTGGCTCAAAACCTTCCCCTCTCTTTCCTCTCTGGCGCGCGCTCCTCTGTCAAAGGCCTTGGAACTTTGGGCCGGACTCGGCTATTACAGGAGGGTCCGAATGTTCCGTGAGGCGGCAGGTTATCTTCAAAAAAAGTTTCAGGGAAAAATCCCAAAAAGCTCCGAGGGATTAAGAAAACTACCCGGTATCGGCCGTTATACGGCAGGAGCGATTGCCAGCATCGCCTGGGGCGAAAAAACGCCGGTCCTGGACGGGAATGTGATCCGTATCCTTACGAGGATCTTCGCCCTCGCCCAAAGCGTGGACCGTCCCGCAACTTTGGAAAAGCTTTGGTCGATCGCAGCTTCGCTTCTCCCGGAAAAAAACCCGGGTGATTTCAATCAAGCGCTTATGGAGTTGGGCGCCACCGTCTGTTTTCCTTCAAATCCGCAATGCGTTCGGTGCCCGGTGAAGAAAAGTTGCTTGGCCCATCAAAAAAGAAGGGAGCTTTTTTATCCCGTCCGTACCAGGAAAAAACGTTCTGAAAAAATAAAAATGTCGGCCTTGGTGCTGCGGAACAAAAAAAATGAGGTCTGGCTTGAAAAGCAACCGGGGCAAGGCCGGTGGGGAGGACTTTGGATGTTCCCGTTTTGGATGCATAAAAAAGAAATGCTGGAGGAGCTCCGGTCCTTCTGTCCCCAACCGGTCTCTTTTTTGGTCGTTTCGCATACTTTCACGAAGCACAGAATCACGCTTGAAGTTTTCGAATCGTCCTGCAGAAAGAAGATGCCGCGGAAGAGAAAATGCGGAAAGTGGTTCTCGATCGAAAAACTAGCCCGCGTAGCCTTTCCTTCCCCGCACAGGAAAATAGCTCAAACTCTTGCGGTTCGAAAGGGGCCGTTCGAATGTCTCTTTTCCAAGAGAGGTCTTGCGGAAAGGAAACCCGCCCCTCGACTCACCTGAGGGTCGTTACCATTCTAAGAGCCCCGCGAACCTCGAGAGCCCTTATGAGTTCATGCGGTCCGTCAACCAGGTATCCAGGACATCTTTTTTAAACCGCCACTGCCCGCCGATCTTCGTCGCCGGAACTTCCCCCTTCTTCAGCAAGCGGTAAATCGTCACAAGATGAAACCCGAGATATTTCGCCGCTTCCTTAGGCGTCATGATCTGGGACCTCTCTCTCTTGGGATATTGATGCTCCTGGGTCGCTTCTTTCACCTGTTCCATTCCAGCTCTCCTTGTTTATTATTGCTATTTTCGAGGTTGTTATAGCTACATCATACTAGACAACCTATCTCATATACTATAAATTGTCAACAGTTGCTAGTTTTTGGTCTTTTCATGTGTTTTTGTAACCTCTTGTCTTTAATGTGCTTACAAAAAAAAGCTTCTCTAAAAAAAATATTATTGCTTGTTATTTTTATTCATTGTAATATCTATGCTTGTCTGCGTTTTAGAAAAGATTTTCCGTGCCTGTTGGCCATCTTCGAAATTTCGTAAAAAAAAGGGGGGTAGTTCATGAAGAAAGCGAAAGTGTTCCTGGCTCTTGTGGTCTTCACTTTTTTGCTGGTCCCAATGAGCTTCGCAAAAGATACTTGGGAAATGGCACAATCCGATCTTTATAAAGAAAAAACCGGGGGGATGTTGGGCCGTGGGTTGATCAATGTCGCCACAAGCCCCGTGGATATTTTTGTCCAAACGGTCGATAAGAGCAAAGAAGGGCCGGCTCTTATCGGAACTATGACGGGCATGGCAGGTGGTCTCGCTTGCACCGCGCTTCGCGCCAGTTCGGGAATCGTGGACGTAGCGCTTTTCTGGGTGCCTGGATTTAACGGTTTCCCTGTGGCGCGTTCTTATAACAATTGTTTGGAAGAGTCTTCCGAGGTCGCACAGCCTGTCGAGACTCCGGTGATCCCTCAAGCCATCGGGATCGATACCGCACCTCAAGAACCTCTGGTGACGGTGACGGAAACGCAACCCGCTCCGATTCGCAAACGCGTGACCCAAAAGCACAACGCTTACGATTACGTGAAGAAATAAAATAGATTTGCAAGAACAGAAAACAAAAAAAGCCCCACCGAACGGTGGGGCTTTTTTTGTGCTCCGAAGGATCGCCGTCTGGTTTACTCCAGGCCGAGATCGCGAAGCGTAAAGATTGGCGAGTAATGATAAGCGAAGAGCATTTCCGAGGCCCCTTCGTTGCGGTCCACGAGACAGATCGTTTTGACGACCCTGGCGCCAAGCATTTCCACTTCCTTGATGGCCTTCAGGACCGAGCCTCCCGTCGTCACTACGTCCTCAAGCATGATCACTTTGTCGCCGGGCACCAGGGCGGGCCCTTCGATCATTTTTTGCATCCCGTGGTCTTTGGCTTCTTTGCGAACAATGAACGCCTTGAGAGGTTTTCCGCTTTGGGAGCTCAGGACGGACACGGCTGCCGCGAGAGGATCCGCGCCAAGCGTCGGCCCTCCGACTGCGTCCGCACCGGCTGCCTGGACCATATGAAGGATCATTTTCGCCGCAAAAAAGAGGCCTTGCGGATCGAGAGTGACCTGCTTCCCGTCGATATAGTACTGCGAGATCTTGCCGGAGGCCAGCTTGCGCTCCCCGTGAACGACGGCTTTTTCCTGAATCAGCTTCAATAGTTCCTGCTTCAACGTTTGTTCGTCCATGATCTTACGACTCCTTTTGAGTTATTCTATCCTTTGCGCTGCGAAGAATTCAAAACCTTTTCCCGGATCTTCCTGGAAAGACCTTTAATCATTTGCGCTTCGGGCTCCAAAAGCCCGCCTCGTTTGATGAGCCCCCGCAAGGTCCGAAGGATCCTCGGAAGAAGGTCCGCCCCGCCTCTCTGGTACCCTAGCGTTTTCAATGCTTCTTCGAAGTGTGCGATCGTGCCTTCGATCTCTTTTTTGTTCAGGGCTCTTTCGTGAGAGGCCGCTTTTTCCGAACGCCGTTCCCAACAGAGAGCAAAGAGCGTGACAATTACGGCCTGCGCAAGATTAAGCGACGGATAAGAAGACCCCGTGGGGATGGTCACCAAATGGTCGCAGAGAGCGCTTTCTTCGTTCGCAAGCCCTTTGGATTCACGACCAAAAACGACCCCTATTTTCTGACCAAGGGAGTTCCCGCGGATCTTTGTGATCGCTCTATCAAAAGGAAGAAAAGTCCCGCGATGTCCGCCCGAACGCCGGGTCGTCCCGATCACAAGCCCCAGGTCCCGGATCGCATCCCGAAGAGAACCGTACACCTCTCCTTTTCCCAGAATGTCCTCCGCCGAAACGGCCATTTTTTTGGCCTTTGTCCGCCAAGATCTCGGCGGCCCCACAAGGCGCATGGTAGAGAAACCCATGTTCTTGATGGCGCGGGCTGCCGCCCCGATATTGTCGGGATTCTCGGGAAAAACAAAAATGATCGCGATATTCTCTTTTTTCATCGTGGGTCCTGAGGATCAAGCCGGGAAAACCGCCCCGCTACTCCTTTTCCCAAACGTAGTCCGGAAGCTCGAAGTGCCGCGTGAGCGGCATATCGTCGCTCACCGCCACATACCAGGGAAGCACGAGAATGTCATTCACGCTTGATCCGATCCGTATCGCCGAGTTCATGAAGAATCGAGGGACATAGGTCAGGGGCCAGGCCTTGGGGTGCTCTTTTTTTTCTCCTTTAAATGTATAGACCAATTCCGCGGGCGTGGTGAAAAAGTTGAGAGCCCCGCGCTTTTCGACGGAAACGATTTGCTTGAAAGCATTTTCTTTTTTTACGCTTTCCGCCGCGAAAAGAGAGCACGCCCCCAGAAGTAAGAATCCGCTAAGGATCAACATTACCTTTTTTTCCATGTTGTTTTCCCCTCTTTCTTCTCTTCGTTGATTTTTTTAAACACTGCGAGAAAAAAACCGTCTGTTCCGCTTGCCGGCGGCCAGAGCTTAAAGAATTCCTCCCCCGCTTCCCCGCAGGGAACGCTCTCAAGTTCCGGATGCGCCGCCAGGAATGCCTTCGCGACCTCTTCGTTCTCCGCGGCTTCGATCGAACAAGTGGCGTAGTACAGTCTGCCGTTTTCCGCAAGATATGGCAAAGCTTTTTCAAGGATCGCGAGCTGCTCTTTGGGGAGCGCCTCGAACCAGGCGGGGGCGAGTTTCCACTTCGCGTCGGGGTTCCGACCGAGCGTCCCGGTGCCGGAACACGGCGCATCCACCAGGATCCTGTCAAACCCTCTCTGCGCAAGTTTGAGGTCTGCCATGCGGTCTAGTTCCGCAGGAAAGATATTGAAGACTCCGGCCCGTTTGGCTCTTTTTTTAAGTTCTTCCAGTTTATAGGAGCGCAGGTCCGTCGCCACGATACGCCCCTTATTTTCCATCATCGCCGCCAGAAGCAGGCTCTTCCCGCCGCCGCCTGCGCAAGCGTCCCAAATGCTCTCTCCGGGCTGGGGATCCATTTTTTGGCAGATCATTTGGCTGCCTTCGTCCTGGACCTCGAACCACCCGTCCCGGAAAGCCGAGGTATCGAATACGTTGCGCCGTTCCTGAAGAATCAGCCCGAAGTAAGACAGGACCGTCTGGTTGGCCTCGACGCCCAAACGGCGGAACATGTCCACGAGTTTTTTCCGACTGATCTTGAGCGTGTTCGCGCGAAGCACGAGCAGCGGTCTTTCCTGAAAAAATCCTATCAGCCGCTCCGTTTCCTGGACCCCGAACACCCCGATCCACCGATGAACAAGCCACAAGGGAAAAGAGTAAAGAAGCGCCATCATTTCTTCCTTCGACTTCGGTCCCCCCGCCTCCGGGAGAAGGTGCTCCCGCAAAGCGGTATAGACTTTTTCGCTTTGTTTAAAGTGCTCGCGAAAATCTTCTTTGCTGATGAGCCCTTCTTTTGCGGCGGCGTAAAGACAAAGACCTTCGGCCTTTTCAAGCTCGTTCACGACCGACCGCGATTTGGCCTTTTCGACCCAGGCTTCCAAGAAGCTTTTGTGACGGAAGATCGCGTAGACCGTTTCGGAAAGGAATTTCCTGTCGCGAGAACCGACTTTTTTCCGGTTCTGATAAAAATAGCGCGCAAGCCACCGGTCCGAAGGTATCGGATCTTTTTGGATGCCTTGCCAGACCTCGGTCGCCATGCGAAGCTGTGAAAAGATAAGCCGCCTTTGATGATCTTTCATGGACCCCCTTTGGACCGGCGCCGTATGACGTTTGAAACTAAGGGCTTGCGGCACCGCAGTTGACTTTCATCAAAAAGAAATAAAGGCTTGGGTCGTACTGTTAACCCGTAAAATTAAATGGAGAACGGTACAGAAAAAAGGGCCTGATCGCGGGGATCAGGCCCTTCACAATATCAAAAAATCAAAGAGCGTTTTTCTTAACTTTGTTCGCCCGCTCTCAAGATCCTCTGGCGGATATCGGATTCCCGGTCAAAACGGTTCTGGCGGGACACGTCCAGGGTTCGCTGGGCCGAAGAAAGTTGCTGTTGGATGTAAGGATCGTTGCTGTTGTTATTACTGCGCGCCGTCTTAAAAGCGTCCGCGGCGCTCCAGGCATGGTTGGCGATCAAAGGCCCGAGGCCCGCCCAAAAAACACCGCCCGTGGTCAACGTGGCAAGAAGGATCGTCGTGGTCACGGCGGCCACTTCAATGCCTGCCATGATCTTGGTCTTGGTGGCCCCGATCTCGCCGTTCATGGCCTGACCCGTAGTCGGCAGAAGCAGTGAAGCTCCGAATTCTTTACCCCCCACCGCAAAGGCGGACGGAAATAAAAACGCGAAGACCAGCAAAAAAGCCAGAAAGCAGGCAAAGTATCTTTTCATGGGTGTTCTCCTCCTAAAAAGGATCTGTTTCCCTGACGTTAAACTAACGGCTCTTCAGCAGAAATCTTTACCGCGTTGGAGTCTCAACTCGCAGAAACGACAGCCTTTCTTCCCTTTAAAAACCATTACAAAGAACATGAGAAGCGCTCGTTAGGTTAAAACTCTAACGGGGTAAATTTCGCGCCTATTTCTTGGAAATGTTCTCGGGGTTCCAATGTGAAAGAGCTTCGGCAAGAAGCCGCACGCCAAAACCGGTCGCGCCCTTGGGGCAATCAAAACGGTTCGCCGAGCAGTTGGCCGTCCCGGCAATATCCAAATGCACCCATGGCGTTTTTTCCGGGACAAATTCCTTGAGGAACATCGCCGCCGTGATCGTCCCGGCATAACCATCGCCTGTGTTTTGAAGGTCCGCGTGGTGGGATTTGATGCACTCCCCGTATTCTTCCCAAAGGGGCAGCTGCCAGCACCGCTCTCCGACATTTTCCCCGGCTTCCCGAATAGCTTCGATCAGTTTGGGGTTCGTTCCGAGGATCCCGCAAGCCTTGTCCCCGAACGTGTGATGGCACAACCCTGTCAGTGTGGCCATGTCCATGATCGCCGCCGGCTTGAATTCTTCGCAGTAGGACAGCGCGTCCGCGAGGATTAGGCGGCCTTCGGCATCGGTGTTCATCACCTCCACCGTCTTCCCGTTGTACATCCGGATGATATCCCCGGGGCGTTGCGGGTCTGCGGCAACATTATTCTCCACGGAGGGCACAAGACCCACGATGTGGAGCGGCAGCTTCAGGTCCGCCACGAGTCCCATCGTTGCGATCACCGCGATCGCGCCGGATTTGTCATATTTCATTTCTTCCATGCCTTTCGCGGGCTTGATGGAAATACCGCCTGTGTCAAAGGTCACACCTTTCCCGACAAGACAAATCGTCCCTTGGGCTTTGTGTTCCTTTCCGTATTCCATAATGATCAGGGCGGGCGGCGTCACGCTCCCCCGGTTCACGGCCAGGATCCCGTTCATTCCCAGTTTTTTAAGTTCGGCTAGCCCAAAGATTTTACATTCTAGTTTTTTCTCGGCGGCCAATTTCTTGGCCTCGCTGGCAAGCCGCGGCGGGTTCATCACGTTCCCGGGTTCATTGTTAAGGTCCCGGGCAAAAAGAACGGTCCTGGCGATCTTTTCGGAACGCGCCATGAGGGAACGGAGCGTGGAAACCAGTTCCTTTTTTTCCGTGACAAGCTCCACAGATCCCGGAGCTTTCGGCGGATCGTCCTTCCTTTTGGTCTTATACGGCGTGAACTTGTAGGAAGCCAAAAAAGATATCTCGGTGAAAATTTTCACCGCTTCTTCCGCGGAAACCGCTTCGCTTAAAAAAGAGTCCAAAAGCACGCGGACTTTCACGGCTTTGCGCCCGTTCGCGAGCCCGACGAGGGTGCCGACCGCCTTCCTCAAAGAAGCGGCCTTCAAACTTTTCTCTTCGCCCAGCCCAAAAAGCAGCATCTCCGGCGCCTGACGATATCCGGCCTGGTAGGAGCTGAAGGTTTCTCCCGTTTTTCCTTCAAAGCGTTTTTTGGAAATGGCCGCTTCGGCCGCCTTTGCGAACGCGGGGTCGATCTTCTTAAGCGCCTTCAAGTCCTTTTCTCCTTTTAAAAACCCCGCCACAAAAAGGTCAGCCTTGGTCCCTGTCTTTGTGAGTCCCGTGAGTGAAACTTTCATAATTCCTCCTTGGAGATATTAGGATTGCCTGAAAAAAACGAGTTTGATCACCACGAGGATCAAAAATATGGCGAAGGCGCGTTCGAGCGTTACCGCGTCGAATTTAAGCGACAATTTGGTCCCGAGCCAAACGCCCGCCATACTAAAAACCCCTAACACCACCGCTGCTTTCCAATCCACCATCCCGGCTTTCCCGTGGAAGATCGCTCCGGCAAGCGCCGTGAAAATAATGATCACGAGCGAGGTGCCGACCGCGCGATGGATATCAAAACCCTTGAGAAGCATCAAAAGCGGCACAAAGACGGTCCCGCCGCCGACCCCAAAGAGGCCGCTGAGAAAACCGCCTAAGATCCCGATGAGAGCGATCGCCATCTTTTTCCCGTCAGTTCCCCGCGTGATCAAGCGCCAGGTTCACGAGCCGGTCGACATGCTTGATCTTTGGATGTTCGCGCGGTACATGAAAATAAGTGACGCGTTTGAATTTTTTTTCGAGTTCTTTGACTTTTACAAAGAACGGCTTGAGATGCTCGGCCTTGAGACGATAAATGCCGGAGAGCTGCCGGGCCACGAGCTCGCTGTCCAAAAAATAGTCCGCTTCCAGGATGCCGAGTTCCGCCGCAAGCGTCAGTCCGCGAACCACGGCCGTATATTCCGCCACGTTGTTCGTGGTCTCGCCGATCGTTTCACCGTGATCGGTCAGTTTGCCGTCTTTTTCATCGCAGACGAGCACGCCGATCGCCGCGGGTCCGGGGTTCCCTCGAGCGCCGCCGTCCGAGTAGATCTTTCCCTTTTTAACGACAAGAGAATGAAGGCGGGCGGATGAGACCTGTTTTTTCGTCATCCGTTATCCTTCATCGACTTTTTTGTTTTTAGGGTTTTGCCCTTTGTGAAAAGTTTCGAGGGATTCGACTTCCTTTTGAAGTTCGCGCACGCGGTTCTTGAGTTCCCTCACGGGGTCCGGAAGGTCCCCGTGCTCGAGGTCGACCTCCTCAACTTTCTTACCGTCGATACGCACGATCTCGGCCGGAACGCCGACCACGGTGCAATGGTCCGGCACGGGATGGATCACGACCGACCCGCCGCCGATCTTCACATGGTCTCCGATCCTGATATTCCCAAGCACCTTGGCTCCCACACCCACCACCACATTATGGCCGAGCGTCGGATGCCGCTTACCGCGTTCTTTGCCCGTCCCGCCGAGCGTCACACCCTGATAGATCGTCACGTTTTCACCGATCTCGGTGGTCTCCCCGATCACGACCCCCATGCCATGATCGATGAAAAATCCCGGGCCGATCTTCGCGCCAGGATGGATCTCCACTCCGGTCAGGAACCGGGCGACCTGGGAGATGAGCCTTGGAACGAAGGGAATGTGCAGCGCGTAAAGTATGTGCGCAAATCTGTAAAGAAGCACGGCGTGAAGTCCTGAGTAGAGGAATAGGACTTCGAGCGCGCCAAAGGGCGTCCGGGCAGCCGGATCGCGTTCGAAACAGGCCTTAAAATCGCGGTAGACGGAGTAGAAGGGGTTATGTTTCATATGCGGGATATTCTAGAACATAACACGTGGTTTATCTAATATTTTTCCCCACGAGCTCAACGCGCGATTCAGACGCTGAATCGGAAGAGCATCACATCGCCGTCCTGGGTCTCGTATTCCTTCCCTTCGACGCGAAGGAGCCCTTTTTCTTTCACGGCCAGCTGAGAGCCGTATTGGATGAGATCTTCATAGCGCATGACTTCGGCGCGGATGAATCCCCGCTCAAAATCCGAGTGGATCACGCCCGCGGCTTGCGGCGCCTTGGAGCCTTTGCGGACGGTCCAGGCGCGGACCTCTTTTTCTCCAGCCGTGAAATAGGTAATGAGCTGGAGCGCTTTATAACCAGTCCGGATAAGCGAGTTGAGTCCCGGCTCTTCAAGCCCCAAATCTTTCAGGAAGAGCTTTTGGTCTTCTTCCGAAAGATCGATCAACTCCGATTCTACCTTGCCGGAGATCACGACGACTTCGGCGCCTTCCTTGGCCGCCCGTTTGCGCAAAGAATCGACGAAGGGACCGCCTTCGGGAAGATCCTTTTCCGCCACGTTCGCGCAATAAAGCACGGTCTTGAGCGTGAGAAACGCCATGTCCTTCACAAGTTTTTTCTCTTCTTCCGCAAGGCCGATGTTGCGCAGCGGCGTACCCTCTTCGAGCGCTTTTTTCACTTTTTCATAGACCGGCATTTTTTCCTTGGCTTCTTTGTCGCCGGCCCTTGCGAGTTTTTCGGTTTTATCGTAACGCGCGTTCATGGTGTCCAGGTCTTTGAGGCAGAGTTCCGTGTCGATCACGTCAATGTCCCGGTTGGGATCGATCGTGCCCGAAACGTGAACAATGTTGGGGTCCTCAAAACAGCGGACCACGTGGAGAATGGCTTCGACTTCCTTGATATGCCCTAGGAATTGATTGCCGAGGCCTTCGCCCTTGGAGGCGCCGGCCACAAGTCCCGCGATGTCATAAAACTCTACGGTAGTGGGTGTGGTCTTTTTGGGATTATAAAGTTTGCTGAGCTCCCCCAGGCGGGGGTCGGGCACCGGCACCATGCCCACGTTTGGTTCGATCGTACAGAAAGGATAATTCGACGCCGCGGCATGCGCCTTGGCGATCGCGTTGAAAATGGTGGATTTCCCAACATTCGGCAGACCGACGATGCCGCACTTGAAGCCCATAATTCCGATGCCTTTCGATTGGTTTGGGTTGCCCCAATTTCCGTCCAAGTCTTTATTTCTTTTCTTGATGGCGACTTGGACGGCCCCAATTACCGCAAAACGGTCATTGATTAGCATTGGGACTATATCAAAAAAGCTCATCCCGCACAATGTGAACCTGGCCCGGGTGCGCTTCGACGTAATTCACTGCTGTGGAGGCAATTTCTGTTCGAAAAAATATATTCAAAAATAGTTATTATGAAAGGCTTAAGCTTCTGTTTTAGAACTTTTAAAATGGTTATTTTAATAGCTTATTTGACGATTATGCACTCATTAAAAGTTTTTATCTTAAAATCGATCGAACCTTGCGTCTCTACAACTGTACTTTTTTTAGCCATCGGGATAAAAATATGACAAAGCATGAACCTGTCTGAGGGTGTGGCTATTGTGAATGCATTGTATGGCAATTATGAATAATGCTGGCTTGCCAGCCATTGTCCTATTTCTCGAGACCGAAGAAGTCCGGAAAGCCACGGATGTCTTCCTTGGGATGGCCAAGCATCCATAGCGGAGATCATGGGATACACAATGCGGATCGAGCGCCGCTATGCCGCGCGAGCGAAAACAACACTGTTTTGGAACTCCCGGATGGCTTCGCGCAGGGTCGCGCTTGCCATCGAAAAATCCATGGCGCCCTTTTCAGAGGGTTTCTCGTGCTGGTCCGCATATAAAAGAGCCATCGGCACAAGCCCGGTTTCATCGTCAAGATAACGAAAAGAAAATATCTTCCTCCGGACGGCGAGAGACAGAGGGCGAGGGGTGTAAGACTTTACTTTGTTCCCTTCTTTTCTTTCGTTCTTCTGGTTTTTCGAGATTCGAATCACCTTCTCTCTCCCGTTGAAGACCCTCTCTCCGATCTCGCTTTCCGTGATGACAATGCGATGAACCCCAAGTTCCGACTGCATGCGCTGAAGCTTGCCCCTTTTCTCGCGCGAAAGCGCTTTTTTCTCATCATTTGTAAACACAAACCTCACATCGGATTGGAGGTAGGCCATCACCTCAAACTCTTCGAGTTGCTTGTCGGTAAACGCCTCTACGTCCGCAACGTCTGTCATGATCACGAATTTCACTTTTCCTTCGAGTGGAAGCGTAAAAGAGGGGGAAGCCGTCCCGCCGCGGTTGTGTTCGTTTTCTTCCGCATCCCCCGTCTGTTTAGGACCTTCCGCCAAACTCCGCGCTTCGGAACGAAGCGCTGCGGCATCGGGTTTGACGAAATTGGCGGGGCCTTGCTCCGCGCTTTCCAGGTCCTTGAACATGGGTTTGATAAAATCCGAAGGGACTTTTTTTGTTTTCCTTAATGAGTCGGCAAGCCCATTCACGTTGAGCTGGAAAACCCGCGGAAGATAGGCCGCGCGCTCTTCGGGCGTTTTCCATATCATTTCTAAATACTTCTGAATCCCTTCAAATTGACCGCGCACGCCGATGAGCAAGATGGGCCGCGTTCCTTTCCGGTAGCCCGGCGAGACGATCCCTAAGCGGGCAAGGATCCGTTCTTTTCTCAGGAAAAGAAACGGGAAAGAACGCGAAAGGTCCTCCCGGGCGATAAGGGTCTCGATCTTTTGTTTGTCATATCCCCTCACGCCCCGGATCTTGAACCTCCAGTAGTTATAATTCGGCTTAAAACGCTGCTGGTAATCCCAGATCGCCTTCGCGATCTCCGGGGAACGGGCCAAAAGGATCCGCTTTTTTTCGTCGTCGCCGGCCGAATACTCGAAAATGCTTTTTTCCAATATTTTTGTGATATTGTCAATCTCTTTAATGGCCATCAAGTCTTGCAGCCGGACATCGGCAAAGACCCATTTGACGGGGGAAAGATTTCCGGGTCCAAGCGGGATAAAGTTGAACAAAAAACCTTGCCGCGTCAGATGAAGAATGTCCGGCCAAATCACTTTGAAAAGAGGATAAAATATCATTCGAACGATGCCGCCGGTTACAAACGTTAAACCGCTCGCGACCAAAATTAAAACCGGATTTCCGGTATAAAATGCCACGCCAACCAGTCCCGGCTTTATGAACAAATTGGTAACAAACACGTCAAAAATAAAATAAAAAACCGCCATCGTCGCGGCCGCTCCGGCCCTTTTGCCGCCTTTCTCGTCCCCAACGACGAGCCATACGGTTTCCTTGATCTTTTTGAAGCGATTCGCGTATCGGTTGTGGAGCGTTCGCACCAGCCCTTCCCTTTTCTTCCGCATCCCGTCGTCCATGGTGCTTGTTTTGCCCTTACTCCGAACCCTAAAACTTGGCGCTCGCGTTTCGGAGCGATGTTCAGCCCGGATCCTGCTAGCCCCCGGCCCCGGATCGCTCGCAATGCCGGGCGTTCTTGAAAGGGTCTTCTGTTCGCGCGTAAAGGCGCGGTCCATTTCTAAAATAAATTCCGAGCGACGTTCGCTCCGCGACAAAGCGGCGGATTCGACGAGGCGGGAAAGAATGTGATGATAATCCATCGTAAAAGCGGTCTGGGGACGGGCGCTTTGGAGGACAGTGCCTCCGACGCATTCCTCGGGACTCGCCCCTCGGGACTCGCCGGGATGGGTGTTTACGAGGAACGAGGAGCGGGCTCCCGGTCCCGACCTTTGTTCGAACGAATGCGCTTCGCCGCTCATCAGAAGCCGGTAGTAGTCCTCATGCCGTTTACTGGGATCTCCGGTCGCGGGCGAGAGAATGACATACGAGATCCCTTTTTCTTTCAGAATTCGCTTAATGGCCTCTTTGTGAAAACCTCCAAAAACCAAAACAGGTGTTTCCGTTTTTGCTTTGGGAAAGGGGGCATTGAAAGCGGGAGGCGGCGAGACTGCCCCGCTTTCCTCCTTGCTCCAAGGGACGGGCGTTGGGGCTGCGATCTGAGAGAGGATTTTTTCGATCGCCAGGTCACGAAGCTGGGCTATTTCATAAAAACGGATTGAATCGGTAATGAGATCTTCCCAGGAACGGAAGAGGACGACCGAACGATGAGCCTCGCGGGCAACAAAACGGACAACGTCTTCTGTTTTGAAGCTTTCGAGAGAATCTTTTAAAACGGCGTATTCTTCCGCGTTTAGCTGGATCGAATTCAGCTTCTCAAGAAGCATGGTGCTTTGAAAATAGCCGTAGATTTTTTGATCGCGTTCCGTCGAAAGCCCTTGCTCGACGATCTCTTCCTCCAGCCGTTGGATCTCTTTTAGGAGTGTTACAGGATCGATCCTTTTTATCTCGGCTTCGTTGCCAAAAAGAAGGCTTTGAATGACGGGAAATGGCTCGGAAACGGAGAGCGAGGGATGGCGCAAGGCCGATTTTACGTCGCCCGTCCTCATTCTTTCACCCTCCGCCCTTCTGACATTCCATGTTCGCTCGAGGTATGGGATGAGCGGCAACTTCCCGCCTTGGTACCGAGCCTTCAAGGCGAGCCATTTCTTTATTTCCCTTGGAAAATCGCGGTCCATAAGCTTCTGAAGTTCTTTGCGAATGCGCCGGATGTCCCGGGTCACATTCACGCGTTTCTTGACGCTTTGTTCATACGCGCGAATGTTCTCGAGATGGAGCGCGATCGAGTCGGCGCCGATCAATTCGAAATCTGCTCCGCGGCCTGCGGACATCGGAGAAGCATAAGATGTGGAATGCGGCGCGCGAGGCACGGCCCGGTTAATATGCGCATATTCCGCGCCGCCGATGCGGAGTTTGTCCATGAGGTAGAAGGAAATCTTCTCTTTGAGGACCGGGTCCTTGATCCGGCCGAAAAGTTCATCGGTAGGAACAGGGCCTTCGTAACCTTCTTCGTAAACCGTGCGAATGCCGTATTCGTTGACAAAATACCGGATCATTTCCGCAATGTTTTCCTGGGCCTCCAGCGAGTCGTGTGTGTCCTGAATGTAAATGACGAAACGGGACTCGCTTCTGTTTTTATGAGTCCCGTGCCTTGCTGCGTCGTATGTTTCGACAACGTTTCCCAAGCCGGAAGGGACCGTGAGAGAGAGAATGTTTTTAGAGGATTGCTCGAGTCCGGAGGGACGAGTTCCGAGTGACGGGCTTTGCGGCGGCAAAGCCTGCGCGTTCGTCGTCAGAAAACAAACAAAAACGATTAGGCTGATGGCCCGTTTGAAACCGAGAGTCTTCTTCATTGCTTTCTCTGCCTTTTTGCAAATGAATCTTTTTAGTCCGCGGGAAATATAGGCCCTGTTCAGAGCGGCTTTTTCACTCCCCGAAGGGTAATCTCTATACAGGGTTTTTACAAGGGGACGAGCTCATTTATTGGCCTATTTCGCAGGAATCATAAAAAATATTGACATTTTTACAATTTATGCATATATTATATGACAAATGATAATAAAACGAGGTTCGCCCATGTTTCGCATAAACAAAAATTTTGTTCTCCTCAGCACCACCCTGTTGTTTCTCTGCGTCCTCGGGTTCCAGATCCCGGCGCCTGCGGAATGGCAAAAACCCATCCAACCGTCCTTGTCAGGCGGAGCCCTCACCTGCCTCGCTTCTCATCCGCATGATGTCTCCAAATTTTTGATCGCCTCCGGACAGCAAGTTTTCGAGGCCGGAAAAGGAAATGCGTGGCAGCCGCTCTGGTCGCAATACGATGCGAGCGCGCCGATCAAACGGCTATTTTCTTTCGGCGTTCTTCCGGATATTGTTTTCGCGATCACGGACCGGAATGTTTTTATGGGAAACCTGAAAGACCTCTCCTGGCGCGCGATCTATAAAGACTCGGAAAAAGCGCCCCTTTCTTTCGCGGTTCATCCCCAAGATCCCAATCGCTGGTTCCTGGGAACCCGGAAAGGCCTCCTAGAAACAACGGATGCCGGAAAGACCTGGTCGCTTTCCAGGGCGCTTCGTGACTCAGGCCCGGTGCCGCTTGTTCTTTTTGAGGGAAAGCGTCTCTTTGTCGCGACTGAGAATGTCCTTTTCCTTTCGCTGGACGGGGAAGCCGCGCAACAGGTCTTTGCCCTTCCCCGAACTGCGAGCGAGCCTTTGGAGATAACAAGCAACGACGCGTCCGCCGACAACTCTTCTTATCTTTTCAAGATCCACGATCTGCTCGTTTCGAGACGTAACTCCCAAACATTGTTTCTCGCGACAGCGACCGGTGTTTTCCAAAGTCTCGACAGCGGGCACCTTTGGGAACCGCTCTCCCGAAGCGGCCTGCAAAGCGCCGCCGTCCTTCAGCTGGCCTATTCGGAAAAAAAAGACCTCCTTGTTGCGGCAACTCCCCGAGGCGTCTATGGTTATGACGCGCGTGCTCAAAAATGGACCGGCCTCTTCGAGGGTTTGGCCCGGAACCGCGCGCAGAGCATTGCCGTCCTGAACGAAGAGAAGCTTCTCGCGATCACGGGGGAAGGTTTTGTTCAATATCCTCTCGAGCCTTTCGCGACGGAAACCGGTCCGGCCCTTGCGCTCTATCAACCATCGGAGAAAACCCTCTTGCTTTTTAAAGAGCTCCTCGCATTGGAGCCTTCGGCCCGCGAGATCCATAAACATGTTATTCAATACGCCGATGTTGCGAACGGCAAGATCAAACGCTGGCACGCGGAGTCCCGTCTCGCGGGATTCCTGCCGTCCTTTTCGTTCGGCAAAAATCTGGATCGCAATGCCTCGGTCAGCACCTACAGCGGCAAGTTCATCACCGGTCCGGAGGACATAAGTAAAGGCTGGGACGCGGACGTAAGCTGGGACTTCGGGGACATAATCTACAGTTCGGACCAGACCTCGATCGATTCGCGGGAAAAAATGATGGTGGAATTGCGGAACGACCTCCTGTCGGAGGCCACGCGCATTTACTACGAGCGCCGCCGCCTCCAAATCGACCTTGTTTTTACTCCGCCCGTCTCGGAGCAAGAGCATCTTGAAAATCTTCTGCGCATGGATGAACTCACCGCGCTTCTTGACGGAATGACGGACGGGTTCTTTTCGAAGCGTCTGGAGCGGCTCTATAAAGAAAGGCCGGAGCTAAACGGCTTGTGGTTTTTCAGCCCACAAGGCGTGCGCGGTCGAGTCTGAGCTGCCCGCACGCGGCATCAATGTCGCGGCCCACGGTCTGACGAAGCGTCACGTGAAGGCCGCGCCGTTTGAGCCCTGCGCAAAAGCGTTCCGTAACCTCGGGGGTGGGCGCCCGATACGGGAATTCCGCGATCGGGTTATAAGGAATGACATTGATCTTGGCTCGAAGCGGTTTTGCGATGATGGAAATACCTTCGGTTTCTTCTTCTGAATCGTTCAGGCCTGCGATCAGCGTGTATTCGAACGTGATGTCGCGCTTCAGATCCTGGTTGATCTTCCTCAAAGCGCTCATAAGATCCTTGAGAGGGTAACGCCGGTTGATCGGAACAAGAGAGCTGCGGATCTTATCGATCGAAGAATGGAGCGATACGGAAAGCCGGACGCGCCCGTCGACGGCTTTCACGAATTCCAGGATCTTCGGAATGATCCCGGAGGTCGAGACCGTGACTCTTCGAGCCCCGAAAGCAAAGCCCCACGGTTCGATCAGAATGCGGACGGCTTTGAGCGTGGCATCGAAGTTATCGAGCGGCTCTCCCATCCCCATGAAAACAACATTGGTGATCTTTTTTCCCGTCGCTCGGCCAATCCTTGCGACTTGCTCGACGATCTCGCCGGCCGTAAGACTGCGTATGAATTTCCCCTGCCCGCTTGCACAAAATGCGCATTGGACCTTGCACCCCAGCTGCGTCGAAACGCAGACGGTTTGCCGCCCTCCCCGGACAACGGTCTCATCGTCTTCATCCTCCGAAGAATCCTGCCGCGAGATCAGGACGCTTTCAAGAAAATGCCCGTCCGCGGTCTTGAAAAGGAATTTTGTCGGTCCTTCTTCCGCGGCCTCTTTTTTTTCGGCGGGCTCGAGCGCGGTGAGACCGGCCTCCCGGGAAAGTTTTTGGAGCATCTCTTTGGGCAAGTTCCTGATCTCGTCCCAGGCAAGAACGTTCTTTTTGTAGATCCAATCAAGAAGCTGGGCCGCGCGGTACTTGGGAAGGCCTCGGGCCACGACGAAAGACTCTATTTCGTCGGGGGTGGATCCGTAGAGAGTTTTCATGGGATGCTCTTTATCTGTGCCTCTGCGCCCGCAATGCCGCGCCCCGCGCGGGAATCAGATCCACTTCTTGAATTTCATCCAGACGAGCGTGGCAAAAGAAGAAAGCACGCAAAGACCGATCGCGAACGGATAGCCTAGCGCCCATTCCAGTTCCGGGAAGTGCTTGAAGTTCATTCCGTAAATGCTCGCGATAATGACCGGCGGCATCGTGATGGTGGCCAGAACAGTCAAATGTTTCAAGACTTCGTTGAGTTTGTAGGAAGAATAAGAAAAATAGACCTGCAAAATGTTGTTCAAGCTCTCATGGTAGGTTTCGGCCATGCCGTAGATCCGGAAAAGATGGTCGTAAACGTCCCGGAAATACATGAGGTTTTTCGCCTTAATGAAACGATTCGGGTTCCGCGCAAGCGAATAAACGGTATCCCTCTGGGGACCGATGACCCGCCGGAGGTGGAAAATGTCTTGTTTGGTCTGAAGAAGTGTTTGCAAAAAACCTTTAGAGGCGTGATTGAACATCTCTTTCTCGAGAGTATCGATCTTCACGTCGTAATCGGTCAAGACGGGGAGATAATTATCCACAAGACGGTCAAGGATGGCATGGACAAGGATGTCGGGACCTCCGGCCATAACAGAAGCTGCTTTTTTGTTGGCAAGCTCCCGGGTCTGCCTCACACACTCCAGGGGATTCCGGTGCACGGTCACCACATAGTTCTCTCCGATAAAAATATCGAGCTCGTTCGTTTCAAGCTCCTCGTGTTTTCCCTTCTGCTTCGAGGTAAGGGCGTGCATGACCATAAAGAGATACTCTTCGTAATCATCGAGTTTGGGGTGGGATTGATCCGTGATGCAGTCTTCCACGGCCAGGGGATGGAAATTAAAGATATCGATCAGCGTCTCTTCCTCGAACTCGTTCGGCGCTTCAAGATCGACCCAAAGGAGCCCTGTTTTTTCCCCGTGAGCGGCCAGCATGCGGCTCCTGGAAATATCCGCCTCCAGTTCCGCCCCTTTTTTATAAAAAAAACTTGTGATCATCGTAAGCTCCGTGATTTCTGAACCGGAGGTATCTTATCAATCCTCCTGCGGATTGGCGATATAAAAAATCACGCGCCCTCCGCCGTCCTCCGCCCATTATTCGTTATCCGGCCTTCTGCCGTGAAATTATCGTTTCTGAGAAAAGAGGCTTCGTTTTATAATAAAGCGTCATGGGACGGGAGGACGAGATGCCCAAGAAGATCCTGATCATTGACGACGAGCCTGAGCTTTGCAAGATGGTGACCGAGTTTCTTTTTGATGCGGGGTATCCTGCCTCCTTCGCCTTGAACGGTCCCGACGGCCTTGCCATGATCAAAAGAGATCTTCCCTCGCTGGTCCTCTTGGATATCGGCATGCCCGGCATGGACGGGATCGAGGTGATGAACCTTATCCGCGAACAATTTCCCGCCATGCCCGTGGTCGTTCTCACCGGCCACAGAGACACGGAAACCGTCAGAAAAATGATCGGGATGGGGGTTTCGGAATATTTGACCAAGCCGATCAATCTGGAGACCCTGCTGAATCAGTTCGTGAAGGACATCATCGGCCCGCCCGCATAAACTTCCGGTCCGCTGTCGGGAGTCCGCAACTTTTTATTCCTTCTTGCGCGCAAAGCTTCGGGGGAGAAAGTCAGGATTGTTTCGGCCCCGGACCGCGGGTCTTTATTAACAAACTCGCCCCTTCGAATAAAAGCAGAAAGGCGAGGCCTGCAAGCAACGCGCCCGTGATCCCCATGGGATTGAAAATAAATCTTCCGAGCGAGAACATTTCCAGGATCCACGGCCTCAAGATGAAAAAAAGCGAGCACAGCGCCACGAACATCATGAAGATCGCCGGCCAGAGGGCCGCGCCGTAGCGCATCTTGTTCTTAAAGAGCCAAAGGCTCACGGTCATGAGCACCAGCGCGGCAAGAAGTTGGTTGCTGGAGCCGAAAACCGACCAGAACATTTTCCACGCAGGGATCACTTGTCCGGAAGCATCCGTCATCCGGGTCGTCACAAAGATCGCGGGCAAAATCAGCGTGATCAGGGCCGCCACGTACGGGCTCCATTTCCCCCGCCAGCCCGTCAACTCTTCGAAAATATAGCGCCCGAGGCGCGTCGCCACGTCCAGGGTATCATAGACAAAAGTGGCAAAAGCAAGGAGCGCGAAATTAAGCGCCAGTTCTCCGGGAACTCCCAGTCGGCTCAGGAACACGCTGACGCCATGGGCAAAGATCTGATTGGGGTCCCGCAGCTCGCCGGCCTTTGAGGCCGTAAGGATCAAAATGGTCGCCAGAGCGATGACCGCTACAAAGCTCTCGAGAAGAAGTCCGCCGTATCCAACCAGCTTGATGTCGGATTCTTTGGCGATCTGTTTGGAAGTGGTCCCGGAGCAAACCATCGCATGAAATCCCGAGCAGGCGCCGCAGGCGACCGTTGTAAAGAGAAGCGGCAAGACGGGGAACCCGCCCGGGCTGACCCATCCGGTAAATGCCGGATACCGGACCACAAAGGGCTGAATAAAATTTCCGACGAAGATCCCGAGCAGGCTTACCCCCACCATCAAGGTAAGAAAAAAACCTCCCAGATACCCGCGCGGTTGGAGCAAAAGCCACATGGGGATCACCGCCGCGACAAAACAATAGACCAGGAGAGCCCCGTTCCACATCGCCCGCGGGTCCATTTTCCCAAGAGGGGGCATAACGAGTGGAAAATGCGGCCCGAGATAGATCGCGACAAAGATCAGCGGAATAAAAACAAACGTCGTGATTCCAAGAGGCGGATTGAATTTCCTGAGAATAAGCCCCATTACGATCGCGAGCCCGAGATATATCATCGAGGAGGACGCGACCCCCGCGCCTCTCAAGGGGTCCGTGAAGGTTCCGGCCGTAATATCCATGAAGGTCGTAATGATATAGATGAGGGAGAACCAGAGAAAGAGCAGAAACAGGACGTACCCGCGTTTGCTCATGTATTCCCGAAGAACTTCCGCGATGGAGCGGCCTTGATGACGAACGGAAGCTGCGATGGTGAGCATATCGTGGACGCCGCCGATAAAAATCCCGCCGAAAAGGATCCAGAGAAGTGTCGGCACCCACCCGAACCACATGCCCGCAAGGATAGGCCCTACGATCGGTCCCGCCGCGGCGATCGCGGAGAAATGCTGTCCCAGCAAATACCATTTCCCTGCCGGAACAAAATCCACGTCGTCCCGGAACGCGTAGGCCGGGGTCGGCCGGTCATCCCGGAGTTCAAGGATCCGGCTTAAAAAATTCCCGTAAAGACGGTACCCCAGGAACAAAAGGATCATGGATCCAAGTATCAGAAGCAGAAGATTCATAGAACCTCAACAACAACTTCGTTTTATACAAAAAAAGTCGGCCGCTGCAGACAGCATTCTCTGAGCCGTCACGACGCCGTCGTTGTTTACAGAAACAGCGGAGAGGGAGGGATTCGGCTCCTCGGCTTTGCCTCGGTAGGCCACCCGCACCGTAAATATGACGTTCGTCATATTTACAAACAGCGCTCCCTTCGAATCCCACCCCAAAGCTTGCGGCGTTTGCCGTACGAGGTATTCCCTGAACCTCGACGGCAACGTCGCTTTACACAGGTAAAACGGAGAGGGAGGGATTCGAACCCCCGAAGCCCTTACGGACTTAGCAGTTTTCAAGACTGCCGCATTCAACCGCTCTGCCACCTCTCCGTACAAGTTTTATCGTTTTTCTTTTCTCAAATTCTTGAAAAATTCCGCGAGCAGGAACTTCGCATCATCGGCCATCACGCCTCCCGTAACCTTGACGCGATGGTTCAGGCGCTCGTCCTCCGTAATATGATAAAGGCTTTGACATGCTCCGGCTTTCGGATCGCGGGCGCCATACACCAGATTCGCGCACTTGGTCATCACGAGCGCTCCGGCGCACATCGGACAGGGTTCCAGCGTCACATAGAGCGTCGCCCCCTCGAGCGAACCACGGTGTTCTTTGCCGCCCGTTGGCTTTGCTTCCGCCATCTGACTCAAAGTCTCGGAGGCCTGCGTCAGCGCGATCATCTCCGCGTGCGCTGTCGGGTCATGCAACATTTCCATCTGGTTATATGCCCGCGCAACGATCTTCTGCTTCCAAACCACTACGGCCCCCACCGGCACTTCGCCCTTCTCGAGCGCAACCACCGCCTGCTTGATGGCTTCTTTCATAAAATGTTCGTGGTGAGGTTTTTCCATACCCTGACTTTCATTTAATTTCACTGAAAAGGGAGTCAGGACAATCATGATTTCCTGGTTTCCCGTCGCAGATGACCATCGTGATGGGCGGAGTTTATTATAAGAGTTTTTGGAAAGCGGTCATCACAAAAAGCTTCCCAGCAGGCTCTTCCCTGGCTACACTTTTCCGCAGAATGGTTTTTTCATAAGCCATCCATCCTTGAACCGAGGGGAGATTTCCATGGCTGACGATCTCATTTATATCCTAGGGGATCAGGCAGACGAACCCAAAAAGCCCTTTTCTCCACAACCGGTCCCCGCAAAAGATCAGGACGACGTGCTGGGCATCCTGAAGAGTGCCGTAACCCGGAGAGCTTCGGACATTCATTTTCAGGTGGGGCGTCCTCCGATCTTCAGGATCGACGGCGTTCTTTCTCCTTTCACGCAGGCAAAACCCGTCACGAACACTTTCATGGCCCATTGCGTGGACTTGCTCCTCACCGCGGACCAGAAAAAAAGCCTTTTTGAAAATCTCCAATTGGATTGTTCCATAGCGCTTCCCAATTTCACGCACCGGTTTCGTGTTAATTTCTTCTTTCAGCTGAATTCCTTAAGTGCCGCTTTTCGCATTAACCCCACCACGCCGCCCACGATGGAGCAACTCGGTCTGCCTTCCTTCATACAAGCGTTGGCCTCTCTTCCCAACGGCCTTGTGCTGATCGCGGGATCCACGGGCAGCGGAAAAAGCACGACCCTGGCGGCGATCGTGGACCATATCAACAAGACCAAGAACACGCACATCGTCACGCTTTCGGATCCCATCGAATATATCCACAAGGGCAAGCAAAGCGTGCTCAGCCAACGCGAGATCGGGATCGATGCGAGTTCCTTTGCGAACGCCCTGCGCGTGGTGCTCCGGGAAGACCCGAATGTGATCGTCGTCGAAGAGATCCGCGACCTGGAAACGATTGCGATGGCGCTGACGGCCGCCGAAACGGGCAATCTGGTCTTTGCGACGCTTCACACCAACGACGCCGTTCAGGCGATCACCCGTATCATTGACGTCTTCCCGCCCCAACAGCAAAGTCAAATAAAAACCCAGCTGGCCATGACGCTTCAGGCGGTTGTTTCTCAGCAGTTGGTGAGGAAAAAAGACGGCACCGGACGCATGGCGATCTTTGAGACCATGCTGGTCACGACCCCGATCCGCAATCTGATCCGTGATAACCAGGTCGTGCAAATCTATAACGTCATAGCGACCAACCGGGCGCAGGGGATGGTCCTGATGAAGGACGCTCTGAGCGGCCTCATCACGCCGGAAGAAGCCGAAGCCTGCTCTCATGATACCGAGTTTTTCCGGAGCAATCCCCACAACTGGCGGCGCCCGGGCGCATAAACTCTTGGCCGCTACCAGGCCGGGGTTCTCTTCGCGTCTCCCGCAAAAACGTGCATAAAAAAAGCACCACCCTTTGCGAGGTGATGCTTTTTTAATCGCGCGCCCGGCAGGATTCGAACCTGCAACCTTCGCATCCGTAGTGCGACGCTCTATCCAGTTGGGCGACGGGCGCGAACCACATTAATTTTTATTTTAGCAAAAGCTTGTTTGCGACCGGTCCTGACTTCCTTGTTCTATTATAAAAAAATCAAGGCGGGCGCTTAAGGGGCGTCATTATACGTATTTTGGGAGGAAAAGCAAAACAGACTGTCTAAAAGCGTTTGCTTCTGCCCTTCTTTACACTTGCTCTCTTAGCTTGACCCAGCCGATGTCGCGTTCTTCCAGTAGCCACGTTTCGCCGGTTTTATTGTTTATCCGGTAGAGCACTTCTCTCTCTTTCCCGTCATCGTTTCTCTTCCGGGTCACAAGCTCGTAGTCCCCGCAGCTGACCTGGCCTGAACTTGCAGCAAGGGCCGCTTTTTCTCCAGGAAGCAAAAAAGCCGTCATGACAAAAAAGAACAGAAAGAACGGAACCGTCTTTTTCATTGGAACCTCCGTACCATGTGCGTGAAAAAAGCTTGTTTCTTTTTCGTCTTTATAAAAACTCTCGGACTTTTCTCCGTCCTCCGACTCTTTACGACTGCTGACGAAGAACGAATTTTCCCATGCCACTGTGAAAGATCACGCGGTCTATGTTTTGAGACAGGATGAGGGCCCGGATAAGGGGATCTTTATTATAGAGAACTTTTTCCACGGTCCCGCCCGGGTTGATCAGCAGGGCCGGTTTTTTTTTCGGCGTCCCTTCCGGGATCCGTTCCCGGGAAGTTAATTTTTCGAAGGATGAAGGTTTCCGGAGCTCCGGGTGATGGGCGACAACGTCTCTGACTTTTTCAGGAGTCACCTTCCCCGGGATCTCAAAGATGCTTCCGTCATTTAATTCCACCATTTCCGAATACCAGGACATCTCATAAGTTTTCCCGTCTTTGGAAACGATCTCCGTTCTGTGAGAAGAGAACGGGTCTCCTTTGACCGGAGCGTTGCCCGTATTGACAAACTGAAAGGATGCGCTTACCTCACCCGACGGGGAAGATTCATCCACGGAGAAGTTAACAGTGCACGTACGGGACTTGTCCTCGGAACCGAACAGTCCGGTCCCATATCCCAAGAAGGAGCGCGGGCCAGCCCAAACAGAGCAGAGGTTTACTGTCAGGAACAGTCCCCATGCTGCTATGGCTTTGAGCTGCATTTTTACTTTTTCTTTTTTTTGCCGCTTTTTTTTGCGGCGGGTTTTTTCCCGCTTTTTGCGGGTTTGGGTTGTTTCCCCTTGGAAGTGCCGGCCGCCCTGCTTTCCCCGGAAAGAACGGGTTTTATCGCTCTCAGGTGCTGCGGCACGACAACGTTTGAGGTTAGATCCTTGGGAACGTGCCCGGCCTTCCGGATGGCCCAGCATTCCGGACAATAGACCGGGCGGTCTCCGCTCGGCCTGAAGGGCACCTCACAGCGCTTGCAGCAATCCGCGCAGACGGCTTGATGGAGAACTCTTTCGCGCGGGCCCTGGCTCTGCTGAAGACCCTGTTCCTGCCGCGGAGCCGGCTGTGCGGGATAGGCTGCTTGCGAGCGCTGCAGGTCCTGGATCGCACGCCTCATTTCGTTCGGAAGGTTCGCGACGCGGCCCATGATCTGATCCGTTTTCTTTTCCAGTCCCTCGAGCCGTTCCACAAGCTTCGCCATGGCGTCGACAAGGCTCGGAAGTTCATTTTTCGCCGCCGTTTTTTTGTTTGCCTTCGTTCGTTTCGCCATAAAAACCTCCCGCCTGTTGATAACAACCAGCGTTTCCCTTCAAATTCCATTCCCGTTCAAGGACGGCGGTGTCCTTTGGCCGCTGCCCTGCCCGTCATTGATTAACAAAATAAATGGCGGAGGGGGGGGGATTTGAACCCCCGGTGACGCTTTAGGCGCCACAGCGGTTTAGCAAACCGCCGCACTAAACCGGGCTATGCGACCCCTCCACTTAAATCAAGCCGCTAAAGCGAGGCATAATATACCAAATCGCAGGGCAATAAATGTAAAATTTTGGCGTCCTCTTGCCGGATCTTTTCCTGAGGGAGGTTATTGGATGTATCCCGCCGACCGAAGCTCTTTCATCTTCTCCTCACCGTTGTTTTTCGGAGGGATGAGCTGGCAGGTCCCCGCATTCTTGTCCCATCGATCGAGTTTATCTTTTAGGAGGGCGGCGATCTGCGGATAATCTTCGGCCAGATTATGGAGCTCCCCGGGATCGGCTTTAAGATCGTAGAGCTCGTAGTCTTTGCCGCTTTGATTGTATCCGCTCCCCCGGTTATGGATCAGCTTCCAGTTTTCCGACCGGACACATCTCGGATAAGGAGAAAAAGAGCTCTCCGAAAAAACATATTCTCCGGATCGGCTCTCCTTTCCTCCGATCAGGGGGAGCAGGCTTTCCCCCTCCATCGGCTCGTTGTTTCTTACCCCAACGATCTCCAGAACAGAAGGCATCACATCAAGCATCGTCACCTGTCTTCGAATGATCTTAGACGGTATCTTGTCCGGGAAAACCATGATAAGCGGAACCCGCACCAATCCTTCATAAAGATAGTGGGAATGGTTAAAATAAAGGTTATGTTCGGTCATGGATTCCCCGTGATCGGCAAAAAGAACGACCAGGGTGTTTTTGTCCATACCTCTGTCGCGCAAGGCCCGAAGCAACCGCCCCACCTGTTCGTCGGCAAACTTGATCCCGCCGTCGTATTTGGCAATATAGTAACTTGTATCTGTGATTCCTTTTTCGGCAACGGTTCTCGAAATGCGCCCGAAGCTAAAGAACTCGTTCCTTCGGCCGTCGTCTTCGGCGATAGGAACATTTTGGTGCGGATAAAGACCGTCGGAAAGAAATTCCGCAGAATAAACCTCCGCAGCGCGGTAGGGCCAGTGGACGTCAAAAAAATAAACCCAAAGAAAAACCGGTTTCCGGGAAACATTGTTTATCCAGCGCCTCACGGAATCTACAAGCCCATTCGTTCTATTTCCTTGCTTAACACAAACATCAAAATCGCCTTTAATATTCGAAAGCGTGATGTCTAATATCGTCGGGGCATCGCTGAACAAAGCTGTTGTATACCCATTCTTCTTTAGTATTCTAATAAGATTTTTATCCTTGGGGTTTACTCCGTATCCTAGCTGTCCCATTTCGTGGCTTGGGTACAACGAGGTAATGATCGAAGAGACAGAGGCTGTGGTCCAGCTCGCCTGAGAAACGGCTTGGGAAAATAAGGCCCCCTCTCTAGACAGAGCATCGATGTTGGGAGAGGTGTTCCGTTGATAGCCATAGCAACCAAGGTGGTCGGCTCGTAATGAGTCCAGGGTAATGAAAACGATGTTGGGCTTGACGTTTCGCGCTTGAAAGAAAAAAACACCTGCGCCAACGGCAGCCACAAGAAACGCGCCCAAGAACAGGGCGCGCTTTGTGATGCTTTTTTTCTCAGGCGCCATTTTCTCGATCCCCCCGAAATAAAGCCTTTAAAAATAAAATCATGGTCTGAGGTGCAAGAACACTACCAATTATCCAGGAGGCGTTCAAGCTTTTTGTCCTGCGCATCCAAAGACAAAACCCCCGAAAATCATTATAATGCCCCGAGATCAACTGAGGAAAGGGCCGGCCATTCTGGATCACATCAGCGAGCTCGAAAACAAAACGATCTACATTTTCCGGGAAGCTCATCACCGCTTCAAAAGCACCGCTCTGCTCTGGTCCATCGGTAAGGATTCGACCGCCATGCTTTGGATCGCGCGGAAAGCTTTTTTGGGCCAGATCCCTTTTCCTGTAATCCATATCGACACGGGCTATAAGTTCCAAGAGATCTACGCCTTCAGGGATCGCTACGCCAAAGAGTGGGGTTTCGACCTTCTCATCAGTAAGAACCGGGAGGCGTTGGAAAAGGGCATGTCCCCGAAAAAAGAAAAGCTCGCCTGTTGTCATGCTCTAAAAACCGAAGCCATTAAAAGCACTCTCTGCGCGCGCGGTCTCAAGGCCCTTTTTCTGGCGATCCGCCGCGATGAGCACGGGATCCGCGCCAAAGAGCGGTATTTTTCTCCGCGAACGCTCGCCTTCCAATGGAACTACAGGGACCAACCGGCCGAACTGTGGGATTTTTATCAGTCTGAGATCGGCAAGGGAGAACACTCCCGCGTCCACCCCATGCTCCACTGGACTGAGCTGGACGTCTGGAAATATGTTCAGCGGGAAAAGATCCCGATCGTCGATCTTTATCTGGCAAAAAACGGAAAACGCTACAGGAGTATCGGCTGTGCCCCCTGCTGTTCCCCTGTGGATTCACGCGCTAACACGATCCGTAAGATCGTCAAAGAGCTTGAAACCACCCGGATCGCGGAACGGAGCGGCCGCGCCCAGGATAAAGAGAGCGCCTACACCATGCAAAAGCTGCGCAGTCTGGGGTACATGTAATGGCCCGCCCTCTTCTTAAAGTCGCTATGGTCGGGCACGTCGACCATGGAAAATCGACGTTGATCGGTCGGTTGCTACTGGAGACCCATTCCCTCCCTGACGGAAAAGCAAAGGAGATCGAAAATATCAGCAAGGGTCTCGGGAAGGAAGCAGAGCTGGCGTATTTGACGGACCAGTTCCGGGAAGAGCGCGAAAACAACATGACGATCGACACGACCCAGGTTTTCTTCAAAACCCGGAAGGCCCACTACGCGGTCATTGATTCTCCGGGACATGTGGAGTTTATCAAAAATATGCTCACGGGCGCCGCCCAGGCAGACGCTGCGATTCTGGTCGTGGACGCTCAGGAGGGTCTCAAGGAACAATCCCGTCGTCACGCTTTTCTTGTGGATCTGCTCGGCGTAAAAAAACTGATCGTGGTCTTTAATAAAATGGATCTGGTGAATTACAAAGAAACTTCTTTTGTCGAAAAAAAATCCGTTTTGCTGAGATTTTTAAAGGGTTTGAACGGTAGGCCCCTGAACATCATTCCGGTCTCCGCCAAAGAAAACGTGAATATTTCAAAAAGGAGCACGCGGACCCGCTGGTATCGGGGCCCTTCGCTCCTTGAAGCCTTGGACGCCCTAGCGCCCGCCGCCGAATCTTCCAACGCGCCTCTCCGGTTCCCGGTTCAAGACGTTTATGAGATCGACGGCCAGAAGATCCTGGTCGGTCAGATCTTGTCGGGGAAAATCGCCGCCGGCCAGAAAGTCACGCTTCTGCCTTCGATGCGAAGCGCCGTGATAAGATCTATGAAGATCTTTGGGAGATCTCCGGGGAAGGCTTTCGCGGGAGAAAGCATCGGGTTGATCCTGAGAGAGCCCGTCTCGGTCTCGCGGGGCGAGGTGCTCGTAGAAAAAAAATGCGCCCCCGTCCCGACGACTCATTTCACCGGGAATGTCTTTTGGATCAGCGCTCTTCCCCTAAGGGTCGATGCGGCCGTAACCTTGCGTTGTGCTACTCAGGAGCTGCGCGGCCGCATAATCGGGATCCGGAACAGAATGGACTCTTCAGCGTTGGAGATCCTGGAAAAGAGGGCCCGCCGGCTGCATGCGAACGAGACCGGCGCAGTAAGTTTCGTGACGGAAAAACCTTTGGTCGTTGAAAGGTCCTGTCCCCTGAACGGCTTGGGAAGGTTTGTGATCGAACAGGACTTTCAAATGCAGGGCGCGGGCATTATTTCCTGAGATTAAAACAACGGCTTTCCGTCAAAGTCGCGCTTCTTGATCTCTTCGTCGCTGTAACCGATAGCTTTCAAGACCGTCGGTGTGACATCGCAAAGCGAAGGCGCCTCTTGAACGATCTTTTTGTTCGAAAAGATCACTCCCGGAACGGCGGAAGGATCGAAGAGGTGGTCGCCCGACCATTTTTTGAGGTTGTCCTCGATAAGCCCAGTCCCCATGCCCCCCACGGCTGTCTGCCATGAGGCGCGGTATCCGGGGCTGAAGCCGACGAGAAGGTCCGGGGCTTCTTTGGCATAGGGCCCTCGAAAAATATCTTCTTGTTTATAAACGTTCTTGACGACAGGCGCGGAATGTTTTTCGTCGTTCCAGGTCCTAAGCTCCCCGATTATTTTGTCTTGGAGAGCTTTCGCCTCTTTGCCGGCCTCCACGATCCCCTGGGATTCTCTTCCTTTTTGGTTGATGTAAACGCCCCCGAAACCAAGCGCATAGGCCTGGGTTCTTGACCAATCGATCCCTTCCAATGGTCCTTGTTTGAAAGAGTCCGCAGAGTCGTTTGCAAAAAGGTATCCTTTTTCCATCAGCCAGTTATTCAGATGGACCGCTCTTCGAAAAGCTCCAAAGCCGTGGTCGGACAAAACAATCAGCGTGTCTTCCGGACCAAGCTTTTCAAGGACGCCTCCCAGGATTTCATCCATGCGCTTGTACCATGACTCGATTTCCCCCTCATAGTCCAACGGCCCGTCTTTTTCATACAAGGGATGCTGAGGGTCCCGATAGCGCCAGAACATGTGCTGGATAATGTCCACGGATTCGAAATAACAAAATAAAACGCCTTCTTTTAGCCGGCCGAGTTCGAGATCCAGCATCGCTTTTCTTTCCTCGAGAATGTCCTCGGCCTGTTGAAGAAAGACCTTTTCTGAAAGCCGTTTCTCGTTCAGGGCCCAGGTGTCCATGGGCATTCCCTGGGTGTAGTAAAGCCCGAGGCGTTCCGCAAGTTCCCGGCTATAGTTCTCCGGATAAGAGATCGGGAAAAGAGGGCCTCTGGGATCAAAATTGATCGGGCTAATGTAGAGCCCGAATTCCGGTTCGGTCCCGATAAGATAAAACTTAAAGATCCCCCTAGCCTTCTTGAAAGCACCAAGGCTGAATTCGACTTCATTCCAGTCGCTCCATTGACCCGCCTCTATTTCTGTGCTTTTGTTCTGGAATTCGATCACGGCGCGTTTCTTGTCTCGTAAAGTCAACTTGAAGGGAACGCGGACATTCGTGGGAGCGCCGCCGGGGCCCACCGTCCGTGGACCGATAAGGTGCATCGTTTGAATCTGGGCATGGAAGGCCGGGAAGACCTTCCCTCCCGTTTCCTTCTCCGTGTTCAGTGTCTCAGAAGTATAAAAAGTGAATGTCCCTTGCGTCCCCAAAATATCGGGAACCCCCATGCCGGAAAGCATTTTTCCGAAAATTTTTTCTGCGGGGAAGGTGCCCGGGCAAGCCAGCACCACGGTGGGGATCTTGCGCTTGGAAGTGTGCTCCCAAAATCCTTTGGCTTTTAAAGCGCCGGCCGGTCGCCCGCGGTCCATTGCAGAAAAAACAAGTTCCACTTCGTAATTCCTGGGGTCCCTTTTGATAAAATCGAAAACTCCGTTTTTTCCTGGATTTTTCCCGGTCGCGAAAGCCGCCCAGGCCACCGGGGACTGCGGCGGGTTGGTCGTCGTGAGACGGCTATAAGACCCCATGGCTTTGAGACGGGCAAAGTGAGGCAGCTTCCCTTGCCGGACCATCGGTTCGATGATCTCCGGACTCAACGCGTCTATGCCTAGAAGAACGATTTTTTTATTGAATGGCGTCGCCGTTTTCGTCATAAAAGCTCCTATAAGCGTTCCCGCTAAGATCAGCGCGATGGCCGCTGCTATGATCGGCTTCTTGTGCTTCTTTATAAACCGAAAGATCCCGCGAAGGAAGAAAAGAAGAGACCCGAAAAGCCCGGCCAGAAGCGCGATCATCCAGGCGCTCATGTTTAAGAAGGCATAACCGCTCCCCGGGTCGACGTACTGAAGAATCACTGGTCCTCACCCCTCCAACTTCTTGCTTTCTTGTCTTTCCAAAAACAACAGCTCACGCAGGGCTTTCGGCCGAATCGAGAACGCCTTTCCCTTTTAAAAACAATTCGAATAAAAGACATTCGTAAAAATCGTTTGTTATAATAGCATACTCGAAAACCGTTAGGCCGCATCTTGGTTTTTCAAAAAGGAAGTTATCGCTAAATGCCTCTGCATTTTCCCGGAAAACAAAAAGCTTTTTTCGTCCTTTTGATCATCGTTGTCGTTGCCGGTTATCTTTGTTTCGCTGGCCTTTCCGGCGCTCCGCGGGATTTTAATGTGGTTCTGATCACCATCGATGCCCTGCGTGCGGACCACCTCGGCTGTTATGGTTACAAGAGGGACACTTCTCCGAATATCGACGCGTTAGCCCGCGAAGGAACGCTTTGTACGCAAGCCATCGCGCAGTCTTCTCACACGCCAACGTCCTTCGGGGTCATAACCTCTTCGACCTACCCACCAGAAAATCAGCTACGCGGGTGGGGGGACACTCTCGCTCCGGCCCTTCCGACCCTCCCAAAAATCTTAAAGTCCCGCGGCTGGAGGACTATATTTGCTAGCAATAACATCCATTTCCGTGGAGGTCTTCACGGCTTTGATAAGGGTTTTGACGAATTTTACGATGAGAGAGCGCCCGCTTCAGTCCTGACCCAGAAAGTGTCCGGCTTTTTCGATAGAGGCGGCTCCAAGCCGTTTTTTTTGTGGGTTCATTACATGGACGTCCATGAGTATGCTTCCCCCAAAGAGTTCGCGGGACTCTTTATGGGTGACAGGCTCTATAACAAACAAAACAAACTGCCTATTGTGCAAAGCGCTCGGGGTCACTATGGTCGTAACGGCATCCCTGAATTCAGGGCTGAGGAAAATGGCTGGGTTGATAACCCCGACTATTACGTCGCCTTATATGACGGCGCCGTCCGGTATGTCGACGCGCAGGTTGGCTTGTTGCTCGAGCATTTGAGGGAGATCAGCAAGAGGAAAGACTTGCTGGTGCTTCTCACTGCAGATCACGGTGAGTTGCTGGGTGAACACGGTTTTTATTTTCACCATGGCGCTTTTTTATACGAACCTCTTATCAAGGTCCCCTTCATCCTTCGCGGCCCTGATTTCCCCGCCGGACGCATCGACACGCAGATCAGCGCGGGTCTCGATATCCTTCCAACCATTCTAAGCGCTCTCAAGATCAAAAAACCAGCCTCCGCCCAAGGTGTTGCTTTGATGCCGCCGCCGACAAAAAGCATCGCAGGCTCTTCTTATGTCTTAAGCGACGAGGCCTACACCCGGACAAGCGTCAGGACCGAGAGTTGGAAGCTGATCCGTTTCTCGACAGAAGAGGGATTGTCGGAAACTTACCGGCTTTTTAATTTAAAAACCGACCCAGGCGAAACAAAGGATCTTGTCTCCGTTGAAAGGGTCCGCTTTGAGATCTTAAAAGAAAAGCTGGATGCATACCGCGAAAAATTTGCTGGCACTAAACCATCACCGTCCACGCTTAGCGAAGAAACCCGCGCGGGGTTGAAGGCTTTGGGTTATCTTCAATAGCGTGCGCAGCGGTTCTTCTTTGAAGAATTTTCCTTCGGGGGACCTCTGTTCCGGCGGCAGCTTCAGGATTTATCAAGAAGACGGCGGAGAGACAGGGATTCGAACCCTGGAGACCCCTTTCGAGGCCTACGCACTTTCCAGGCGCGCCCGTTCAACCGCTCCGGCATCTCTCCTTAAAAACGCGGTAAAGTCTATGTTCTCCGGGAAGAATAATCAAGGGGTGAAAAGAGTCCCGGTCAATTCAGATAGGTCTGGAGGGCTTTCGGAAAAACGATTTTCCCGTCGGCTCCTTGAAAATTCTCAAGAAGGCAAAGAACGATCCTGGCGAGCGCCAGCCCGGAACCGTTGAGGGTGTGAACGAATTCCAGTTTTTTGGTCGCGGCGTTCCGGTAACGGATATTCATTCGCCGCGCCTGAAAGTCCGTGAAAAGGCTGCAACTCGAAACCTCAAACCATTTCTGCGTCACCGGGGCCCAGACCTCGAGGTCGAAACATTTCGCCGCCGCGAAGCTCATGTCCCCGCTCCCAAGCAAAACGACACGATAGGGAAGTTCCAGCGCCTGCAGGACATCTTCGGCGTCTTTAACGAGAGATTCGAGTTCTTGTTCGGACCCTTCGGGCTTCACAAATTTCACCATTTCAACCTTGTCGAACTGATGAACGCGCGAAAGCCCGCGCGTGTCTTTTCCGTAAGAGCCCGCTTCTTTCCGGAAACAAGGGGTGTAGCCCGTATATTTTACCGGCAGGTCTTTCTCCTCGAGAGTTTCGTCCCGTAGAAGATTCGTAATAGGAACTTCCGCGGTCGGGATAAGAAAATAAGAGCCTTTTTCTTCGCCCTCTCCTGCCGCGAGTGCATACATATCTTCTTCCATTTTCGGGATCTGCCCGGTCCCGCGCATGGATGCGCGGTTCACAATGGCCGGGGTCCAAACTTCGGTATAGCCCTGTTTTTTGACATGGAGGTCTATCATGAAACTGATCAGGGCTCTTTCGAGCTTGGCGCCCGCTCCAAAATAAACGGGAAAACCAGCCCCGGTGATCTTGCTCCCTTTTTCCATGGAAAACAGCCCCAGCTGAGAGGCTAGCTCAAGATGGTCTTTGGCCTTAAACCCAAGCTTTCTAGGATCTCCCCATGCCCGGACTATTTTATTGCCATCCGCTCCTTTGGAAATAGGGACATCGCAATATGGCATATTTGGGATAGATAAAGCTATTTTTTCTATTTTCTCAGAGATTTCTCCCACTTTGGCATCAAAATCGGCTATTTTTTGGGAAGATGTCTTCATTTTAGCTATAATGTCTTCGGCTGGCTTACCTTGCTTCTTGAGCTTGGCTATTTCCTCGCTTACGGTGTTCCTTTCGGTTTTAAGTCCCTCGCTTTGCTTCAAGAGAGCCCTTTTCTCCAGGTCGAGATCTAGAAGCGTTTGGAGGTCGACTGAAATGCCTTTGGCGGCAATACCGCTGGCGACCCGGTCGGGATTTTCGCGGATGAATTTCAGGTCGAGCACGGGGCGGAACTCCTATTTGGGCTTTTTCTTCGCCGTCGCCTTACTGTCCAAAAGCTCGAGCTGGCTCGCGTCGGCTTCTTCCTCCTTGGCGACCACGCGTGTGGCGGAAGCGATCTTGTCCTTGTCTTTGAGGCGCATCACGTGAACTCCCACAGCATTGCGCCCGGAGGTGCGGATCTGGCTGACAGGACAGCGCACGACCATGCCGCTCGTGGTCACAATGATGATCTCGTCCTCTTCGGCGACGGTCAGAACGTTCACCACCTTGCCGTTCTTTTCGGAAACTTTGATATTGATAATGCCTTTGCCTCCGCGGGACTGAATGCGGTATTGGGCAAAAAGCGTTTTCTTGCCGAAACCGTTCTGCGTGACGGTGAGCGCTGTGGCTTTGGGGTTCACGATCTCGGCCGCGATCACTTCGTCCCCCTTCGCCAAATTGACTCCCCTGACCCCGGTCGCGTTGCGCCCCATCTCGCGAACATTATCTTCACGGAAACGAATGGCTTTGCCGTTGCGCGTCGCGAGAAAGATCTCGTCTTTGCCGGAGGTGATCTTGCAGGCCACCAGCTCATCTTTGTCGCGCAGGGTGATGGCGTTGATCCCGGTGGAACGCGGACGCGAATATTCGATCAGGTTCGTTTTTTTGATCACGCCCTGGGCGGTCACCATGAGCACGTATCGTTTGTCGTCGAACTCTTTCACCTGCAAAAACCCGGAGACTTGTTCGTTCTGGGTCAGGGAAAGAAAGTTGACGATCGCCTTTCCTTTGGCCTGCCGGGAAGCCTGGGGGATGTCGTAGGCCTTGCGCCAATACACGCGCCCTTGGTTGGTAAAGAACATGATGAAGTCGTGGGTCGAGGCCAGGAACAGATGTTCGATGAAATCTTCATCGTCGCGGACTCCCGCGCCCGACACCCCGCTCCCGCCGCGATTCTGCCTGCGATACATGGAGACCGGGATGCGCTTGATGTAGCCGGCGTGCGAAATCGTGATAAGCACGTCTTCCTGCGCGATCAGATCTTCGATGTCGATATCCCCTTCCGCGGCCACGATCTGGGTACGGCGCTCATCCCCGTATTTTTTAAGGATCTCGGCTGTTTCCTCTTTGATAATGTCGAGGACCTTGCGCCGGCTTTTAAGGACCGATTTGTAGTACTCGATCTTTTTGATGAGTTCGAGGTACTCTTCGTCGATCTTGAGCCGTTCAAGCTGTGTAAGCCGCTGGAGCTGGAGCTCAAGAATGGCCTTTGCCTGTATCTCCGTCAACTTGAGGGCCTTCACCAGCCCTTCTTTGGCGAGCTCCGGACTCTTGGACGTGCGGATGATCTTGATGACCCTGTCGATGTTCGCGATCGCTTTTTTGTAACCCTCAAGGATGTGCGCACGCTTTTCCGCTTTGTCGAGCTCGAACCTCGTCCGCCGCATGATGACCTCGACCCGGAAATCGATAAAACGCTCGATCATCTGCTTGAGCGTAAGAACGCGCGGCTGCCCGTCCACCAGAGCGAGCATGATCACGCCGAAGGTCGATTGCATCTGGGTGTGTTTATAAAGGTTGTTCAGAATGACCTGGGGGATGGAGTCCTTTTTGAGCTCGATGACAACGCGCATGCCGTCCCGGTCCGATTCGTCGCGGATATCGGAGATCCCCTCGACCTTTTTGTCCTCCACGAGCCGCACGATCGATTCGATCAGGTTCGTTTTGTTGACCTGATACGGGATCTCGGTAATGATGATGGCGTCTTTTTTGCTGCGCCCGGTTTCGATCGAGGCCTTGGCCCGCATGACCACCTGCCCGCGGCCGGTCTCATAGGATTTTTTGATCCCCTCGCGCCCGACGATCAACCCCGCGGTGGGGAAATCCGGCCCTGTGACGATCTTGGAAAGTTCTTTGACGGTCACGTCGGGGTTGTCGATCGTTGCGATCAGCGCTTTTGCAACCTCGGTTAAGTTGTGCGGGGGGATATTGGTTGCCATCCCGACCGCGATCCCGCTTGAACCGTTGATCAAGAGGTTGGGAAGTTTGGAGGGAAGGATCGACGGCTCAACAAGGGATTCATCAAAGTTGGGAACGAAGTCGACCGTGTCTTTATCGATGTCGGTTAAAAGTTCATTGCTGGCGCTTGAAAGCCGGGCTTCGGTATAGCGCATGGCCGCGGCGTTATCGCCGTCAATCGAACCAAAGTTCCCCTGCCCTTCCACGAGCGGGTAGCGAAGTGAGAAATCCTGCGCCATGCGAACCATCGATTCATAGACCGCAGTGTCCCCGTGCGGGTGGTATTTGCCCAGCACTTCTCCGACAATGCGGGCCGATTTCTTGTAGGGCTTGCTGTGGGTAAGCCCAAGCTCGTTCATGGCGAACAAAATGCGCCGGTGCACGGGTTTCAATCCGTCGCGGACGTCCGGGAGCGCGCGCCCCACAATGACCGACATGGCGTAATCGATGTAAGAATCCTTCATTTCCTCTTCGACGGGACGAAGGATGATCTTTTCGTTCATTGCGTATAAATTCTTTTCTTCCGCCATGTTCTCTTTCCTTTTTCTTATGGATTAAATATCAAGGTTGCGCACGGCTTTCGCGTGCCGCTCGATGAACGCCCGCCTGGGTTCCACGGCATCGCCCATCAAGATCGAAAAGATCTCGTCGGCTTCGACGGCATCCTCCAGCGTAACTTTGAGAACGGTCCTTGTCTCTGGATTCATCGTGGTTTCCCACAACTGCTCCGGATTCATTTCTCCGAGACCTTTGTACCGCTGGAGCAGCATCCCCTCTTTCCCGTTCGCTTTGATATTCGCCAGGACATCGCGAAGGGCTTTTGTTTCCCTTTTTTCTTTTTCCAGGCTGAGCTCAAAAAGCACCTCTTCCCCGGCTTCAAAGTCTTCGAAGTTCAGGTCGTATTTTTCGAGCCTCTTTTTCGCTTTTTCGAACTCCTTAGCCTCGAAAATCTCGATGAGATCGTGCAGGGGCGGCAAGGCCTCCTCTTCCTTTCCCGGCGCCTCCTCCTCTTTCCCTTTTTTGCCGGCCTTCTTTCCTTCTTTTTTGTTCTCTCCCTTTGCTTTTGCCTCGGCCCGCTCTTCTTTTTCTTCAGCCTTTCTCTCGAGAGCTCTCTTTTTTTCAAGCTCTTTGACGTGCTCTTCGACCTCTTTCTCCGAATACAGGAAGGTCTCCTCGTTCTTAGCAAGAAGACGCACAAGATAAAGGGGAAATCCTTTTTTCTTATCCTGGGCTTCCATAAATCGGTGCCATAGAATGCCCTTTCGCGCAAGCGACCGCTCCAGGTCTTCCATGGCCTGAACAAGGTCCATGAGCTCCCGGAGCTCTTTTCCTTCGATCTTCCCTTTGGCGCCGACCTTCTTCAGGGAAACGCCCTGAAGCCCGAAATCTAAAAGCATGCTGTTCATTTGTTCTTCGGTCTGGACATACTGCTCTTCTTTGCCGCGCTTCATTTTGAAAAGGGGCGGCTGCGCGATGTAGATGTGCCCGTTCTCGAGAAGCTTTTTCATCTTCCGGTAAAAAAAGGTCAGAAGCAGCGTGCGAATGTGGCTCCCGTCCACGTCGGCGTCGCACATCAGAATGATCTTAAAATAACGAAGTTTTTCGATGTTAAATTCTTCTTCGATGCCGGTCCCGAGAGCGGTGATAATGGTTCGGATCTCTTCATTGGAAAGGACTTTATCGATCCGCGCCTTTTCGACGTTGATAATCTTGCCCCGAAGCGGCAGAATGGCTTGAAACCTCCGGTCCCGGCCCTGCTTGGCCGAACCTCCGGCCGAATCTCCTTCGACGAGATACACCTCGGTATTCTTTGGATCTTCGTCGGAGCAATCGGCGAGCTTCCCTGGTAAGGACGCTGACTCCAGAGCGCCTTTCCGCCGCGTAAGCTCCCGTGCTTTTCTTGCGGCTTCCCGAGCGCGGTAGGCAAGCGCCGCCTTTTCTACGATCTTATTGGCGATGGGAGGGTTTTCTTCGAAAAAAGCGCTCAGTCCTTCATAAATAATGGAATAAACGATCCCCTCGACCTCGCCGTTCCCGAGTTTGGTCTTGGTTTGCCCCTCGAACTGAGGGCGCGGCACCTTCACGCTAATCACGGCCGCAAGCCCTTCGTTTAGATCCGTTCCGCTCAAACCGCTTTCAATGTCTTTGAGAAGATTCTTGCTTTTCGCGTATTGGTTTGTGGCCCTTGTCATGGCGGTTTTAAATCCGCTCATGTGCGTCCCACCCTCGATCGTGTTGATGTTGTTCGCGAACGAGAAGACGTCTTCGCCGTAGCTGTCGTTGTACTGGAAGGCGGCTTCCACCTCGACGTCGTCTTTCGTGTTGTCTACGTAAAAGATCTTTTTGTGGAGGGGGTTTTTGCTGCGGTTGAGATACTGGATGAATTCGGAGATACCTCCTTTGTAAAGAAAAACGTGTTCTTTAATCTCTTTTTTGACGCGCTCGTCACGGATCGTGATGCGCACGCCTTTGTTCAGGTACGCCAGTTCGCGCAACCGGTTTGAAAGAACGTCGAAGCTGAACTCGGTGCTTTCAAAGATCTCCTTGTCCGCCAGAAAGGAAACAGACGTCCCTCTTTCCTTTGTTTTTCCTTTTTCCACGACCTTGGTGACAGGCCGCCCTTTTTCGTATCTTTGTCTCCAGATCTTCCCGTCGCGCCGCACTTCGACTTCGCACCACGCCGAAAGCGCGTTGGTGACCGACACGCCGACGCCGTGAAGCCCGCCCGAAACGCGATAGGCCTTATTGTCGAATTTACCTCCTGCGTGGAGCGTGGTCATGACGACTTCGAGCGCGGATTTTTTCTGGGTTTTATGCAGATCGACCGGAATACCGCGGCCGTCATCAACCACCGTGACGCTTCCGTCGGACAGGATCACTACGTCTACGCGCGTTGCGTGGCCTGCGAGGGCCTCGTCGATGGAGTTGTCCACCACTTCATAGACAAGATGGTGCAGCCCCCGGAGGGTTGTATCGCCGATATACATCCCGGGGCGTTTGCGAACCGCTTCTACACCCTCCAAAACCTGGATTTTTGTCGCATCATATTTCGCGGAGGTTTCTTCTGTTTTGCTCTTTTTTTCTTTGGTGTTCATAGCTTTCCTTTTTATAAGACCTTTATTTCCCGATCAGCACCCGGATCTCTTTGACCGCTTCTTCTCCTAGGACCGCTTGCGTCCGCTTCAAGAGCGACTGCCGGTACCTTTGGCTGATCTCGAAAGCGAGAACAGAGTCACTCACGTGGACATAAAGGATCCTCTTGGAAGAAAGTTGTGGCCGGGTTTGTTTTGTAAGTTTTTCCCCGGCGATGCTCGGCCAGGAATCTATCAATAAACTCCGTTTTTGTTTTTCAGGGTCTCCAAATCCTTTGATAACTTTCGGAAGGATCGAGCGAATATCGTCCATAAAGAACCATTCTATTATCGTCCTTTTCCCGGGCTAGTTGAGCTGCATTGGCATGATCACGTAGAGATATCCTTCCCGTCCGCGAATCAGGCCCGGTTTATCGGGACTGGTTAGAGAAATACTAATCGTTTCATCGGAAAGGTTTTTTAATACGTCTAAAAAATATCCTGGGTTGAACCCTATGGTTATTTCCTCTCCTTTAAAATCCGCGGAAATTTCCTCCTTCGCTTCCCCCATATTAGGCGTTTTTGCGGACACAATGATCTTATTTTTTATAAAGTCGAATTTAAGCGCGGGAGCCTCCGGTGAAGTTAAAAGTGAGGCCCGCCGGACCGCCTGAAGAAATTCTTCCCGGTTTGCTTGGACTTGGGTTTTTTCTTCTTTAGGGATCACTTGGTCGTAATTTGGGAAATTTCCCTCAATAAGACTGGAGGTGATGTATGTATCCTCAAAACAAAAAATAACTTTATTTTGAGCGCAGCTGATTTTTACCATTCCCTCCCAGCCCAAAAGCTTTAGGAGTTCATGGATGGTTTTTGAGGGAATGATGATCTCTATATTTTTGCTGTTTTTTTGCTTCGTTTCTTTCTTGTAAAACGCAAGCCTTCTTCCATCTGTTGCCACGAACCGGATCTGGCTCCCCTGGATACAAAGAAGAACCCCATTTAAAACATATCTTGTTTCGTCGTGGGAAATAGCAAAAGAGGTCAAAGAGAGACTTTCTTTTATTATCGCCTGCTCCAACTCAATCGCTCCCTCGAGGGAAAACTCTGGCAGTTTAGGATATTCCTCTTTATCTAGTCCTAGGATTTTAAAGCTGGATTTTCCCGATTTAATATTAACTGTGTTGTTTTTGGTAACGCTTATTTCAACAAGTCCCTCGGGAAGCTCCTTAATAATATCGAAAAATTTCCTTGCCGGGACAGTGATGCTTCCCCCTTGAAGGATCTCTACGGGTAAAAGGGTGGAAATCCCCACCTCCATATCAGTTGATATTATTTTAAGCTTCCCCTCTTTTTGTGTTTCTAATAAAAAATTATTTAAAATAGGTAGCGTGCTTGGTTTTGATGCGGCTATATTTACTCCCAAACTAATTTTTTTTAATAAATCGCTCTTTTGAACCTTAATTTCCATACAAACTCCTTCTTTTATTATTCTATCTTAAAAAAACAGTAATCTTAGTAATAAGGATTGTGAATTTGTGGATATCCTACACAACTATCTTAAAAAGAACGAGATATAAAAAAGTTTTTTTGTGAGAAACTCCCTATTTTTTTAACAACCCAGTTAGTTTATCCAACAAACTTCGCAGAGCGACATCATTGTCTCTTTCTTTTAAAATTTTATTATAAGAGTGAAGAACGGTAGTGTGATCTTTTCCTCCAAAAAACTCTCCGATCTCTGGGAAAGAATGAGTGGTTAGCTCCCGAATAAGAAACATCGCTATCTGACGAGGGCGAACAATAGAAACCGTTCGCTTTTTAGCTCTAAGATCTGAAACCTTCACATTAAAATAATCCGCCACTGTTTTTTGGATACCCTCGATAGTGAATTTCTGAGCTTCCTCCTTAAACGAGTCTTTTAAAATTTCCTGAGCCAGACGGACATCGACCTTAGAATCCGTAAGCGTGCAAAAGGCCACTACGCGGATAAGGGCACCTTCTAGTTCCCGGATGTTTGATTTAATTTTTCCGGCAATAAAATAAGCCACATCATCAGGAACCACAACAGTTTCCAGCTCCATCTTTTTCTTTAAAATAGCCACCCGCGTTTCGAAATCAGGCGGCTGAATATCCGTGACCAAACCCCAGCCGAAACGGGAAACAAGCCGCTCTTCCAGCCCCGGGATCTCCCGAGGAGGACGATCGCTTGTCACTACGATCTGCTTGTGAGCATCATAAAGAGAATTAAAGGTATTAAAAAATTCTTCCTGAGTCGAATTTTTTTCTGCGATAAAATGGACATCATCTATTAGCAAAAGGTCGAGCGAACGATATTTTGCTCGAAATTGCGGCGTTGTTTTTGTTTGGATGGCAGAAATCAGCTGGTTGGTGAACTTTTCGCTCGATATGTAGAGAACCTTGAACTCCGGATGGCGCTTTATGGTCGCGTTAGCAATGGAGTGTAAGAGATGGGTTTTCCCAAGGCCTGTGGGCCCGTAAATAAAAAGAGGGTTGTATTGTTTTGCGGGAGACTCGCTCACCGCAACCGAAGCTGCATGGGCAAAGCGATTTCCGGGGCCGATCACAAAAGCATCAAAAGTATATTTCTGATTTAGCCCGGAGAAGGTCTCCTCTTTACCCTTTAAATTTGAAGAAGATGGGCCAGAAACAGGAAGGGAAGAGACGACTTTTGGGGCCTCAACGACCCGGTAGACGACTTGCAAAGGATGCCCAAGGATCTCTTCAACGGAAGAAAGGAGAAGGTTCTGGTAGTGGTTCTCGAGCCATTTCCCATAATATTGATCGGGGACACTCAAGGTTAAAGAATCTGCGGAAACCTCCAAGAGGGAGATTGGTTCGAACCAAGTTTTAAAAGACCGCTCGCTTAACTCTCTTGAGAGAAGAGCGCAAATTTTCTTCCAAATCTCTGCCAGAGAGGCGCCCGTAGGCGAAGAGAGAGATTGGTTCACGAGAAAGCAGGCCCTTCCACAGTTATAAACAAGTTATTAATAAGAAAAACTTTACTATTTATAATAATCTATTCTTGGATAGTAAAAATGTATAAAATGAATAAATAGCTTATAAACAAGTTTTCCACAGACAGAAATAAGCCAAAATAAACGTTCGCCCAGAGAAAAGAGCGAACGCAACCCGCTAGAAGAGGCATTCTACAACAAAAAAAGTTTTTGTCTATGGCCAATAAAAAAATTTTTAAAAGAAACAAACGCAAGAAGAAAAAGTTTTTTCTCCGGGGAAAACAAAACGCTGGATATTACAAGAGAACTTCACTATAATCCACGCCTCATGAAAAGAACATACCAGCCTTCCAAGAGAAAACGTCGCAACAAGCACGGCTTTCTTGCCCGAACCCGGACCGCCGGGGGACGAAAAGTCCTCGCGAGCCGCCGAAAAAAGGGCCGGAAAAAGCTAACCCAAGTATAAGCGTTGGAGCCAAAGAAACGGCTCGGCTCGGATCAGCGCATCCGCCGGCAGACAACCTTCAAACATCTCGTCGAGAGCGGACAGTTCGCTCGAGGGGATTTTTTTTATTTGTGGGTTGGCAAACGGAGAGGCAAAGAGCGAATGGCGCCGGGGAAAAAGCCCGCGATCGGGATCGTTGTGAGCCGAAAAACGGACCCGACGGCGGTCGGGCGGAATCTTTGGAAGCGGCGCGTCCGGGAAATTTTCCGAGAAAACCAAGCGCACATTTATCCGGAGGCGGTTTGCTTGGTGAAAGTTCGGCACACACGAAAGAAGCCCTCTTTTTCGGTCGCGGAAGAAGACCTTATCAAACTTTTCAAAAAAGCGGGAGCGTGGGCGTGAAATATTTCCTGATTCTTGCGGTGCGTTTTTACCGTGTCTGCATTGCGCCTCTCTTGGGGCCCTGCTGCCGCTTTACCCCCAGCTGTTCCGTCTATGCGGAAGAAGCCCTGAGCAAAAAAGGTGCGGTTTCCGGCGCGTGGCTTGCGCTCCGAAGATTTTGCAAATGTCATCCTTTTCACGCCGGCGGATTCGACCCCGTTCAGTAAGGAAAAAATGGATAAAAACACTGTCAAAGCAATAGTTCTCGCCATGCTGGTTATGCTGCTCTATCCCATGCTGCTCAAAAAATTCTATCCGGCAGCCTATCAGCAACAACCCGCGAAAGCGACGGAACGCCAGGAAGAAGCGATTTCCGCAAAAGCGGTCATATCTCCGGCAACCCCCCAAGGGACAACCCTGGAAAAGGCGGTCGTTCCGGCCATCGCTCTCTACGAGAACTCTTTCTACCGGGTGGAATTCTCCACGCTGGGAGGCACGATCACGGCGCTTTCTTTCCTGGGAGAGAAGGACCGCCAGGCTTTCACCAAAACGGATTTCTTTTCAGGCGATCCGCGTGAGCCCGGTATTTTTGGGACGAATATTCTGCACGAAAAAGCGGATCTCGCGGGAACGATCTTTAAAATGACCCGCAAAGGGGAAAGCGCGGAGTTTTCTTACGAGTTGCCCGGGGAATACCTGCTGACCAAAACCTTTGTCTTCCGTGAAAGCAAACCCGCGATCGACCTTGTCATCCGGATCAAGAATCTTTCCGGGCGGGAAAAACATTTTCCGATCATCCTGAACTACGGAATGAATTACGAGGACGGCTATCAGAAAAATTACGGCTACTACGACGCAGCGGTCTACACCGACAAACTTCGGACCAAAAGCCTTGCCAGCATCAAGAAGAAGGGATTTTCTTTCCCCGATCCGACCGTGTGGGTGGGACTCATTAAAAAATATTTCGCACTACTTGTGAAGCCGGACGGAAAGATCATCGAAGGAAGCGCAAAGGTCGATGCGAAAAACTTTTGGGGACAAATCACGCTGGAACCAATGACGGTGCCGGCAGAAGGCGAAGGGGAACGAAGTTTTCTCATTTATGCCGGGCCGCAGCGATACGAGGCGCTCAAAAGCTTTGGAATGGGGTTCGAAGAAGTCTTTTCTCGGGGGTTCTTCGGCCTTTTTAAGACGGGAATTCTTACGGTCTTGAAATTTCTAAACCAATACACGCATAATTTTGGCTGGGCACTGGTGCTTCTGACTCTTCTTATCAAGCTGCTCTTTGCGCCGCTTACGCACCTGAGTTACGCAAGCATGAAGAAGATGCAAACCCTGGCGCCGAAGATGAAAGCGATCCAGGAGAGCCACAAAAAAGATCCCGCGAAATCCCAGCAAGAGATCATGGCGCTTTACCGGCGCAACAAGGTGAACCCCATGATGGGGTGCCTTCCCATGCTGATCCAAATCCCCGTTTTTATGGCCATGTTCCAGCTTCTTCCCGAAGCGATCGAGCTCCACGGAGCTCCCTTCATCGGATGGATCAAAGACCTTTCTGCGCCGGATCACTTCATGATGCTCCCTTTCACGGTGCCTTTTCTAGGATGGAATTCGCTCAATATTCTTCCGATCCTGATGGCGGCATCACAGGTCTGGTACCAAAAACTCATGCCGGCACAGCCCGGCTCGAGCCCGGAACAGCAAACCATGATGAACATCATGCCCATCTTTTTCGGGTTCATTTGTTATAACATGCCGTCAGGGCTAACGCTTTACTGGACTCTGCAGAACGTTTTTTCGATCATCCAGCAGACCTTCATTAATCGTATCGTGATCGTTCTGCACCACGAAGACCAGTAACAGCTGTACGGCGCACGGAGAAGAAAAGCCTTCGCCGCACCTCTTACAAAAAAATGACTTCCACGCAGAAATTCGCCGCTATTGTCGTAGGCGCCGGACACGCCGGCGTCGAAGCCTCTCTTGCCATCGCGCGATGCGGGTTCCCCGTTCTTGTGATCACCATGGACACGAACGCCATTGCGCGCATGTCCTGCAATCCGGCGATCGGCGGACTTGCCAAAGGGCATATCGTCCGCGAGATCGATGCCCTCGGCGGCGAAATGGGTCTTGCAACGGACGCGACAGGCATTCAGTTCCGCATGCTCAACAAGTCCAAAGGACCGGCGGTGTGGGCGCCGCGCGCACAGGCGGACAAGAAAGAATACGAGCTTTATATGAAGCGCGCCCTTGAGGCCGAGAAAAATCTCATGCTGCGGCAAGGACAGGTTGTGGAGCTTCTCGTGAAAGAAGGCGCGTGTTACGGCGTTCGTACTAAGGAAGACGAAACATTTTTAAGCGAACATGTGATCTTGACCACAGGCACGTTTCTTCAGGGGCTGATCCATGTGGGAGAGGAAAAGTTTCCGGGTGGACGGCGCGACGAACCCCCCGCTATCGGCCTTTCCGATTCGTTGCGAAGCCACGGGATCGAGCTTGTCCGTTTCAAAACGGGTACACCGCCGCGTCTTCACAAAAAAAGCATTCGTTGGGAATTGACGGAGGAACAACAGGGAGACGAGCCTCCCCCACACTTTTCTTACCAAACAAAAAAGCTCATTGTCGAGCAACTCCCTTGCTATTTGACGCACACCAATGAGAAAGTCCATGACAGCATCCGCAAAAATTTAAGTCGCTCTCCTCTCTACTCAGGGAGCATTATCGGCGTCGGGCCAAGGTATTGTCCTTCCGTGGAAGACAAAGTCGTGAAATTCCAGGACAAAAAAAGCCACCAGATCTATCTGGAGCCTGAAGGGCGCCATACATCCGAGATCTATATGAACGGCTTTTCGACTTCGCTTCCCAAGGACGTTCAGGAGGCGGCCCTCCGTCAGATCCGAGGGCTTGAGGAAGCCGAAATCCTGAAATTCGGCTACGCGATCGAATATGACGCCGCGCCTCCCACCCAACTGAAGCACTCGCTGGAGACAAAAAAAATAAAAAATCTGTTCTTTGCGGGGCAGATCAACTGCACATCCGGGTATGAAGAAGCCGCGGCCCAAGGGCTCATGGCGGGACTTAATGTCATCCGGAAGCTTTGCGGCGGCAGCGAGTTTGTTCTGGACAGGACCGAGGCCTATATCGCGGTGATGATCGACGACCTTGTTACGTGTGGCACCAACGAGCCTTACCGGATGTTCACGTCGCGCGCAGAATTCCGGCTTTTGTTGCGGCAGGACAATGCGGACGAAAGACTCATGTTCTATGGACGCCAGTTCGACCTTATCTCCGAAAAAAATTTCGCAGAATTCAATGCACGCATGGACAGGATGCGACTGGATATACAGAAGCTCAAGACAAAAAGAGACCGCGGAGAAACGCTCTACCATCAACTAAAGCGCCCAAAAATGAGCTATAACCAAATGGTAGCAAACGGTTTACACTCATGCAGTCTTTCAGAAGATGAGATCCATCGCGTCGAAACGGAAATAAAATACGAAGGATATATTTCCCAGCAGCGGCGCGAGGTTCAAAAGTTCTCAAGGCTTGAAAAAAGAAAAATCCCGGCCAACACAAACTATGACGAGATTGTCGGGATTGGCCGCGAAGCAAAAGAAAAAATGAAGAAAATCCTGCCAGAATCCATCGGACATGCCGCGCGCATTCCGGGGATCTCCTCCTGCGATATTTCTCTTCTTGCCGTCTTCATCGAAAAGAAGACAAAGGAAGCTCCCGAGAAATAAAAACCAGTAACGAAGCCTGCGTGTATACAAAAAAATAGATGCTCGAAAGGCCGAAATCATTGTGTGCATGGCAAAAGCATTCGATGGTTTTGAAACATTTTCAACCGTCTCTCATTAAAGCAGAAACGCCTATCGAAAAGCAAAAGAAGCCACGCATTATAAGGTTGTTTCACGTGAAACGCTGTCTTATTCCAACAAAGAAAGTTTGTTTTTGTATCGTGCAATGAACCTTCCTGTGATTAATCGCCAAAATTTTCCAGAAGCCAACAAAGCGAATCTCATGAGAAAGCCGAAAGAATTCTGCAAAACAACGAACCATAATACTAGTTGCCATAAAAATAATTAGATGTAATATATTTAAAGAAATGGACGATATGGTATCAGCGGTTAGGCGGTCTTATCTTAAAATAGTTCGACAAAAAGAACGTTTCACGTGAAACATCCGGAGGGTATATGGGAAAAATATTTTCATTCTTCAACCAAAAGGGTGGCGTTGGTAAAACCACATCGGTAATCAATATCGCTACGGTTATTGCAGGTTTTGGCAAAAAAGTCTTGCTAATAGATCTTGATTCGCAAGGCAATGCTACGAGCGGGGTTGGAATAGAAAAGAACGAAAACGAATCAACAGCTTATCAACTTCTTGTGGAAAACCAGAATCCAAACACAAGCATCAAGAAAACGCCCATAGAGAACCTTTGGATCATCCCATCAAACGCGCACCTTGCCGGCGCAGAAATGCACTTGATTAGCATTGAAAAACGAGAGTTTGTTCTTCGGGAACGACTAGGAGTCGTTTCTGCTGATTACGATTATATATTTCTTGACTGCCCGCCATCGCTCGGATTAATAAGCATAAACGCTTTAACGGCAAGTAGTTATATAATTATACCTCTTCAGTGCGAATATTATGCCCTCGAAGGTCTCGGACAACTTTTAAACACTTACCAGCTCGTCAAAAAAAATCTAAGCGCAGACCTTGAGCTTGGGGGAGTAATTCTGACCATGGCAGATATTCGAACCAACCTGACGCAGCAAGTGATCGAAGAGGTCCGGAATTATTTTAAGGAAAAAACCTTTCAAACCGTAATTCCACGGTCCGTAAAACTTTCCGAGGCGCCGAGCTTTGGAAAGCCTGCCGTTATTTATGACCCTCACAACCGAGGATCGGTGGCCTATAGGGAACTAGGAAAAGAATTTTTGATGCGTTTTGGTTCCGATGGTGATCGAAAAAATTTTGCTTCGATCGCTCAACAGAGCATCGCCTCGGTCGTTGAAGAAGAAATGCCGGACGCAGAAATTGCGGCGGAAGATGAACGGCCCCAAGCGGCACAAACAAATCCATAAAAACAAAATGTTTATAAAAAAAGGAGTTAAAAAATGAAAAAAGCCCTTGGCAAAGGATTGAGCGCGCTCATCCCGGACAGCTATAAAGAGCACATGGTGGCGAACGAGAAAGAAATTCCCACAACGACGGTCACCATCACCACGGAGCCGGAGGCCGCTGTTCCTTCGGGGCCTTTTCCGGAGAGGGGTTCGGCGTTTCAACTGATACCGATCTCTCTGATCGCGCCGAACATAGACCAGCCGCGAAAGAGTTTTAACGCGGAAACCATTGAAGAGCTTGCCGACTCTATCCGCGAAAAAGGCGTTTTACAGCCGATTATCGTAAAGAAAAAAGACGAAGGGAAATACGAGCTTGTGTGCGGCGAGAGAAGGTTCCGCGCAGCGTCGCTTTGCGGGCTAAACGAAGTGCCCGCCATCATAAAAGATGTTGCTGACGAAGATTTTCTGGAGTGGGCGCTGATCGAGAACATCCAGCGCGAAGATCTGAATCCCATTGAGGAGGCGGAGGCCTACCAGCGGCTTGTAGAAGAAAGGAGAATTTCCCAAGATGAGGTCGCGAAGCGGGTAGGGAAAAACCGCGTGACGGTTACGAACACACTCCGGCTTCTGCGCCTGCCTCAGGAAATAAAACAGTATCTGGCGGAGGGGAGGCTTTCGGCGGGACATGCCCGGGCGCTTTTAGGATTATTGACGCCGGAACACCAGCGACAGATGGCAAAAAGGATCGTCGAAGAGAACCTGTCGGTTCGCCAGGTTGAAGCTATTGTCAACCGGAGTAGCGCGCATAAGAGAAAAGCGAAATCCGCCCGGCACCTTAGCGCCGAAATCGTAGACCTCGAAATGCGCCTGACGCATTTTCTCGGAACTCAAGCGAAAATTTATCCGCGCAAAAATCAAAAAGAAGGCCGTGTGGAAATCCAGTATTTCTCGCTCGATGATCTCGACCGTGTTCTCCAGAAGATCGGTCTACCGCGAGGGTAATCTTTAGATTAAAGTTCTCGACAGATCGTGGAGGCCTGTTTTCCGAGCACGCTCCCGCAGTCTCTTAAGGTTTTTCGAGAAGCTTTAAGAACAGAAATTTGCTCTCTTTCGTGCAAGGTGAGTTGGCCATGTTGTTTCCCCATAATCACTTAGGATGCCCCTTTCTTCCGAGCGTTGTATTTGCTCATTGAGCCCTCGGGCTACTTGTGTTTTGCAACACATAGCAATTTATAACACAGCGCGCTGATATAATGCCCCTTGTACCCGTCAGTTTGACACTCTGGAAATAGATGCTAACTTTAACCTATTAAGAATCTTATAAAAGTTTTATGGACTAGGGAAATGAGAATACAAAATACCCCCTTAGGGAAAAACACATTCAAACGAAGCGTCGCCATTATCACCGCGGCGCTTTTTCTGTTTACGGGACTTCCAAACTACACGCCCCAAGCATTCGCCAAGTCCGCCAATAACACTCAAATTCGTGAAGGGAATCCACCCCGGGATCTTTCTCGTCTGGTCCATGATGAAAAGATCCGAATTCCCCACGAGCTTGGCACCATTACTGAAGAGTTCAGGGTTCGGAGTTTAGAGTCCAGAGATTCAGATTCGAAGCAGTTCCTCCGAACTCCTGACGCAAAACACCGAACCGTGATTTACATCCAAGACGCCCACGATTCGCTTGAAGCGCAGGAGAATATTGCAAAGATAATCAACCATCTTGTTATACATGCGGGCGTTACAACCGTTTTCGAGGAAGGCTACGAAGGCCCGGTCCCTACGGACAAGTATTTCGGGTTTATCAAAGACCCCAAGATCAAAGAAAAAGTTTCTTACTTTCTGATGGACCATCTTCGTGTCGGCGGTGCGGAATACGCCCATATCAACCGGACGAAGGATTTCGACCTCGTCGGCGCAGATTCCCTCAAACTCCACAAAGAAAACATCAACCAGTACCGTTTCTCTGCAACCAAGAAGGACGCCATCACAAAAGACCTCAAATCACTTGAAAAGGAATTAAAGTCGTTGGCCGATTCTAGATTTCCCAAAAAGCTCAAGGAATGGCTCAAGCTGAAGGAGCAGTTCGACGCCAAAAAGCTCGATCTTTTTACGTATCTTGGAAGGACAATTCCTCTGGTGCGGAGTACGGAGACCGGAGTCCGGAGTAAAGATCCTCGGCATATCGCACACAGCACGTCTTACGAAGACGCGGCAACTCCTTTGCTTCGTTTTCTCGTTGAAGCTCTAAAATCTAACAACCCTGTTGTGATCGAAAAAGCCAAACACATCGACGCCCGCGAAGTCTTCAATGAACTCATCAAACTCGAACAAGCAGTCGCGGAAACTTACTTGCATAACGACGCCGACAAACAACTTTTTGAATATCATAAGATCCTCGGGCTTCTCAGGCGGTTGAATAACCTTCAGGTATCTCAGGAGGAATACGAAGCGGTCAAAGCAAGCCTCAAGTCGTTTGATACGAATTCATTCGCCCGGTTCATCTTCAGTCAGGCGCCCAAGACCCGCATCCTTTCGAGGATGTGGGAAAAGAACATCAAAGACGCCGTTAAATTTTATGAAATCGCACGGCGACGGGACGAGTCTCTTTCGAAAACATTGGATCAACATCTTGCTGAGGGAAGCGTGGAATACAGGACATGGAGCGGCGCCGAAGTTAAGATCGGAAAACAAGAGGAGAAAACGGCTGTCCCCGGCTCTTCTCTGGATCCAGCGCCCGCCATTCTCGTCTACGGAGGATTCCATAAGGAGAACATCAAGCGCATCCTCGAAGCGAAAGGACTCAGCTATCTCGTTGTGAGCCCGCGCATCACCAAACCCAGCCCCCGGCATGAGAAGTTTTATAAACGTCTTATGACGAATGGCATGCACCCCTTTGAGCAAACAATTCTTCCGGCCACGGCTACCTGCCCTCCGCGCGTTTTTGAAACCCCTGCCGGTCGCGCCGAGGTGAGAGCGATCCACAACGCTTTGCTCGCCAATCCTAAAGCTGACCTTGCAACTTTGGACCGGAGGATCGGAAGATCGGAAGCGCGGGCGAAAAAAGACGACGTGAAAACGAAAGAGGATGAAATGGAGAATCCAAAAGGAGATCCTGCTTCTAATACAGCTATGGCGGGAATGCGTTATCCAGATATGGCCGAGTTGGTTCGGATGGCTGCCGGAGAGAAGGCGCTCCTGAAGATTCGGGAAGATGTCAATAGGAGGTTGCGATTTTACAAGATGTCGACCTTAACTTTAAGCGATGATGAATTCATGGCCGAGATCGGTTCATTTTGGGAGCCTTACTTTCTCCAGATTTTACAGGAACACAATCTAACAGCAGGCGAAGCTGTCAGTCTTATGAAATCAGGGAAAGCCCCGGAGGAGTTGGTTCTTCGTCTCCGTTATCCCGTCAATTATAAAGACGACGACTCTTCAGGAAACAAGCAGAGCCAGCAGGTGCGGTGGGAGCCAATGATGGAATATCTCCAAGAAAAGGTTCTTCTCATCAGCAAGAAGCAAGAGCCCAAAAAATTGACGATCCTTCTCGGTGGCACCTTAGACAAAGAGATCCGGTTGGTTGTGTTTATGATCGATAAAACTCTGAAAGAAGCGGCGACTCGTTTGGATATTGCGGATCCAGAAGCATGGATCAAGGAATGGAAAATCTCCGTGGTGGGGTATTCGATCGATACGGCTAACCTTGTGTTTGCCCGGGAAGTGTTCCGGCAAAAGCCACTGCTGTCTGGAAGGCTGGAGTGGTTAAGGCTGGGATTTATCAATCTGCATAATTCCTCTCAGAGGTTGCGTATGGAGGCGGAAGAACCTGATATGGTTATAACCGCAAGCAGTTTGTATCTTGGTGAATATTTCGGGTCTTATTTTAAGCTAGAACAGCACGAGGATATTCTCCGAAGGGGTTTAGCCTATGTTCGGCATGTTTTCAAGATGCTGCCCGTCGCGGGGCTTTTTGTGGTCGAATATCCTCCAAATGTCGACCCGCCTTTTGCGCCTTTCATGAATGTGAGCCCTCCGGTTGGCACAAATCCGTACCGGAGCGGGCTATTTTTGAAAGGTTCGTTTATGGATTATCCGTTGTCACTTCTAGGTGGAAGGGAGAACCAAAAGCTTGAGCAGGGTCTTTATGAAGCATGGGGCTCTTTTGTGAAAAGACATACACGGAAGGCTGGCTCCAAAACACTAGCCATATTTCGCGAGATTGCGCGAGCTTCAGGGACAACCCGCTTTAACCGAAATTCGGTTCTGATGATTCTAGATGATTACTTAAGAAGCTCCGGTCGCGAAAAGAAAGACGCCAAAGCTCTCCGAGATTTGATCGCGTCTTTGTCTGGAGAAGAAACGCCGCGGGAACTGAAAGCGGCTCTTGCGATTAGATGGGCGAGCGAGATCCTTCCTCAAACCCGTTCCGAGGTGCGAGTTGTTCCCCAGAAAAATGTTGGGACTCCATCTCTTGTGTTGGCTACGAAACAAGCGCTGAAAACTTCCATAACGCCTAGCCGCTCCGAAATACGAAACAAACAAACACGCTTTTCTCGAGCAAGCGCAAGCAAAGAGCTATTGATCTTTGATTTAGACGACACGCTCTACGCAAATGAAAACCTGCATCAAGCAGTGAAACGTGCGCATTATGAACTTTCTGAAAAAAAAGGTATCTCCAAAGAAAAACTTCTTGAAATGAAAAGCAAGTTAGGCACCTTGCGAGCGGCCTTAGTTGCTTTAGGTGTCGCGGCCTCAGACATTGATCAATATGTAGTATCCAAGGTCAAAACCGCTCATTTTAAAATCGAAGCAGACCCAGAACTAAAAAGGACCTTAAAAACACTTCGCGCTCAGGGACATCCTCTGGGATTAATTACCAATAGCAACCGAATTCATGCCATGTGGATTTTAAAAAAATTGGGTCTCGAACATGGAATTTTTCATAAGGTTATCACGGCGTCGGATGTTGATTCTTGGAAGCCGGATCAGCGTATTTTTATGATGCTCTGCCGGTATTTCAAGCGGGATCCGAGCACAGCAGTTTCTATTGGGGACAGCCAAAGAAGGGATATTGACCCGGCTTGCGCATTAGGCATGTCCGGGCTTTTGGTGACCTCAAAAAATCTCGTGAAAATCTTGAGGGAACAATTCATTGTCCCCTCCAACAATGTGCCCGAAGTCGTTGTTGAGTCCATTAACCGTCCTCGAGTGGAATTTTTAAACGAATATTTGAAGCTGATTGGAATTTTCGCCCAAGACAAAATTGCAAGGCTCGAACCCTACAGTTCTAAGGAGATCGAAACCCTTGTTGAGAAAAGATACCAAGCTTTAGCAAAAGGGTTGGGAGCGAATGATCCAGCAGGGAAGGACTTAGTAGTTCAACGAGATCACATTCTTGCGTTGCTACATTCCGATCAAAACTTTGGGACTGCGACCCGAATATTGCCTTGGATTCAGGAGCAGTTGCCTCGGGATGATGCTCAGGAAATTTATCTGGTTCGGGATGCGCTTTATTTTTTGGTTGCTAAATATTTATTGTCTTTAACGGGAGTGGTGGTCGGTGCGGAAAAGTGGGATGAGTTCTATTATTCAAAGGTTCCTTTTAAGAGAATCCGAGACGGCCAGGGCAAAGCATCCTCCGGGTTTTATCTGGGTAAAGAAAAAATTGTATCTCAGGCATGGGATGGTTCGTCGGGGGAAGCTTCGGGACAATACGCCATTTTGGAAAAAGTCGTTTCAGATACAATGAGCGAAATAGAAATGGTAAACGATGGTAATGTGGATATCGATAAGATGTACGCTTTGATGCGTCAGAAATTTACAGATAGACTTGATGCGTCGAAAGAATTAATGAATTTGAGCTATCAAGTTTATCAAGCGTTTCGTGCCAAGGGTTTTTTGAAAAACAGAAAGATCCGACTTGTGGATTTGTGTATCACGGGGGTGACGTTGCTAAGTTTGAAATTAATCATCGAATACTTTGCGGCAAAAGATGGCCTGGAAATCAATCTTGATATTTTTTCAATCGGCAAATACCTTGCCCCGAAGAATCTTGGTGGATTTGATTCGGGATTATTGCTCTCGGACACCGGGGCTATCGCGACACTTCAAAAGATTTATGATCTGGATGTTCGGGACCTTGTTGTAGATTTTGAAAACAACCGCACTTTTCTGGCGAAATTATTTACTGGAAAAAGGAATATGAGATGGGGTAATCCAATCCTTTGGAACGACAAACAAAAGCGCTTTATTGCAAGCCCGCCAGCAGAGCAGCTTGTGGCATATACACGGCTTCTCTATATCGTAAATGGTGTGATTGATTATGCAAAAATAAAAGGGAAGACGTCACCGAAAGCGACCTCGGCGCTGAACTTGAAGGCACAGTCTTTAGCGGGAAGCGTCTCTGAATATCCGATCGACAATGCGCTCTATTTGCTTCGTCAAGAGGATGGCTACTATCGGATTCGAGTGGATATTTCACAATTTTATTCTTCCAGCCGAAATTCCGAAGCGGTCTATGATCTCTTTGTTGCAAAAGTTGAAAATTTTGGGGAAGTTCCAGGACAAAAAGATTATATGGGAAAGGTGCGCTTGATTTTTGATCGGAGCAAAAAATTAAAAAAGAAAACATTTGATATTTATTATGGTGCACAAACTCAGATTTATCCCTGGCTAGAGGAGCGGCTTTGCCGCATTTTCGAGATTCAACAATTTTTCCCGGGCGCGCCAAAACGGGAACCGGGGCGCTCCGAGATAAGGGCGGAGGCAAAGAACGTGGAGCCGAAATTCTTCGAGGGTATGATATGGGACCCGGATTTTATGCGGGCGCAGATTGAGGCTTCCTCTAAAACACAAACCATAGTCTTT
>Ga0074199_1000165_pt1 | contig 131315 bp, 102 predicted proteins | sample EPASupsiteSAE347_FD_64528 | JGI IMG/M metagenome (GOLD analysis project Ga0074199, IMG submission 64528) | Bioremediated contaminated groundwater from EPA Superfund site, New Mexico - Sample SAE3-47 | ecosystem: Environmental > Aquatic > Deep subsurface > Groundwater > Contaminated ... | reverse complement strand
TTATTTGTAATGTTTGACGAATTTTGACCGTATTACCAAATCTGATCTTCATCTTCAATAAGGGAGATACGCATAGGTGTTAAATAATGTAACCTTGTCGGGGTTATGGTGCATTTTCACTTCGACCTCCGCGCTACCTACATTATATCTAACACTGGAATTTATCAAGGAGGTTTGAATGGAAAGCAGTAAGCTTTATGTTGGCAATCTGAAATATGCAATCACCGATGAGCAGTTAGCCCAGCTTTTTGCCGAATTTGGTGAAGTGAAAAGTGCCAACGTAATCAAGGGCAAAGGCTTCGGATTTGTCGAAATGGGGACGATTGAAGAAGCCGATAAAGCCGCCGAAGCTCTGAATGGAAAAGAGTACGAAGGTCGCACATTGCGTATTGCGGATGCTCATCCGCCGCGCACCGACAAAAAAGAATTCCGCAACAAACAATAAAAGTTTAACGCTAATTTTCTTTTTTTAATTATCCGGCTCCGGTTAAAAATCCGGAGTCGGGTAATTTCAGTTGTTCTGAAAAACAGGTTCAGGGTTGGTTGACCATTGGTTATTTCCAAATTTGTGTTTAACCTTTCCGCAGTGCTTTTTGTCTAAAGCCATGTGAAAAGGAACCTAACAGTTTGCCCGAACAGTCAACAAACCAGTCAGTCTACGATGAACGAGCGTTTAATATATTGGTGCATGAAAACCACCAGCGAATATATTGTTTATTCCGCAGAATGGTCGGAAATCAGGCCGAGGCGGACGATTTGACCCAGGAAACTTTCATAAAAGTCTATCAAAGCCTGCCCAAATTCCGGCAGGAATCCTCGATCCAGACCTGGATTTACCGGATCGCGATCAATAAGGGTTTGAATCACCTGCGCCGCATGAAAATCAGGCAGACGTTAGGATTGGAATATGCCGATACCGCGGCGGAGCATAACGAGTCCAAAGGCAATAAAACCGGTCGCAATCTTTTACGCCCGGCGATTGCCAAACTGCCGCCGCGCCAGCAGATGGTTGTTATTTTGCGTTCTTTCCAGGAATTGTCATTCAAGGAAATCGCCAATATTCTGAGTATTACCGAGAATTCCGCTAAGGTGAATTATTCACACGCCTTGAAAAATCTGCGGCAGATATTTCTTAAAATGGGAGTCTCCTATGCCAATTTGTAAACAAATTGAGGATTTAATTCCTTTGTATAATTCCGGCGATCTGGACACAGCCGAAAAATTACAGGTCGAAAATCATTTAGCTGAATGTTCAGAATGCCGGGAGCTTCGCCGGGAGATGCAAAACATGCAAAATATTTTAAGGCCAGGTGAAATAACTATCGATCCGAATTACGGGGCCGAATTAGTTGTAAATATCCAGAACCGGTTCCAAAACCGAAGACGCCACAGAAAATTAATGTACTATTTAATACCGGCCTTTAGTTCGTTGGTCATTATGGTGGTGTTAGGCTTTAATATCATTGGCAATAATTCCTTGTCAAAACAATGGACGAAAAACAGCACCATTGTAGATCTTTACGCCGACCTGGTGCACTCCGGCTATTTTTCGGAAGAACCGGAAATCGTTTTCGATCAATTAAATACTGGCGAGAACGAACAAATTTCCGATGAAATCCAGCAAAATCTGAGGCAGGAAATCATCGCCGCCAGCAGTCCCACTCCGGTCGATAATTATGTCGTGGCGACTGCCCATCTCAATGACCAGGACTTTGAATCGTTCCTGAAAAAAGTTGAAGATTTCACATTGTAGTTTACAGGAGGTAATTAAGTGAAGAAAAACTTGTTACTATTGACTTTTATGATTTTTCTGGGCTCCGGTGTCCAGCTATTTGCCCAGCCGGATATGCCCGATCCATTCGATGAATTTGGGGCGGATATGGCCGGCCGGCGCGAGCAAATGGAAACCCTGCGCATCTATAAGATGACCGAATTTCTGGAACTTACCCCGGAACAATCCGTACAATTTTTTCCAAAGTTGAAGAAATTTGAAGATACAATCCGTGAGAAACAACATCAACAAATGCAACTGATCCGCGAAATCAATCAGAAGACCAAAATGGCGGATTATAAAGCTAACGACGCCGATGTGAAAAAATATGTGCACAGTCTGGCACAAATCGAACGCGATATCATCGCCGAGAAAGAAAAATTTATCAATGATCTCGATTCGATCCTGACTCCCGATCAGCAATTAAAATATGTGATTTTTGAAAACCGGTTTAGACACCGTTTATTAAAAACTCTCAACCCGCCCCACGAACCAAACAAATACCCTAGGAGGTAATAATGAAAAAAAGTATCGTTTTTGGATTAATCCTGTTTTTAGTACCGGCCCTTATTCTGGCTCAACCGCCAAATAAAAGTAAAGCAGAATCCTGTGGTCAGGAAATGAAGGCCGGACAGGGAATGGACTGCCATCGACCTGGCAGAATGTCAGAAGCGGATATGCTCAAACTGACCGACCAGCAAAAAGCCGATCACAAGAAAATCGCACTTAAATACCAACGGCTTAACATTCCCCTGCAATCGAATTTGAAACTGGCAAATCTGGATCTGAAAGAGGCTATGGAAAGCCTCGATCAGAAAAAAATTGACGAAAGTGTCAAGAAAATTAATGACGTTAAAGCTGAACTGTTTAAAAACAGAATCAGTCAGAGAATCGAATTCCTGAAATTATTGACAGCCGAACAAAAAACAATGCTTAAAGAACGGCCTTGTGGCATGCGCAAGATGCGAAAAGTGATGATGAAAGGCCCGGCTGGTGGCTGTGATATGGGTGTCATTGATGAAGATATGGACCCGTCATTTGGATTCGGGGCTGATCTTCCTCCCATGGACATGGATGAAGACGTCGAAATGGAGATCGTTCCCGAAGAATAACAAAATGATCGAAAGAATCCTGAACTGGATGAAAATGATCGAAGTAGGAGAGGGCGACCTCACGACCGAGAGTGTCGCCCCCTACGCTTTGCATTCCTCCGGGCGCCTGGTAATGCAGAATGACGCGCTGTTTTCCGGGCGAACCATCATTGAAAAACTGCTCGAGACGGCCGGTAAGCAATTGCAGATCGATTGGCAGTGTGCGGAAGGTGAGGAATTAAAAGCCAATGCGACGATCTTCGAATTCTCCGGGAACGGCGCCGAAATGCTGAAAGTCCGCCGCCTGATCGAATGGCTGGCCGGCAGTTTATCCGGCCTGGCAACGGCGACTCACAATACGGTTAATGTGCTTGACGGATTTGGCAAAAAATTGGTAGCCGGAATTGCCATTTCGCCGATATTTGAGGAAATGGAGCGATTGGCTTTTACGACCGGTGGCGGCCAGATGCCTTTTCACGGCCTTGCCGATCGGATCTATCTGACGCAAAATCACTTTGCCTATGCCGGAAACCCTGCCAAAGTTATTGCGGCCGTGAGCAATGAGTTGGGTGAGGTCCGAAAAAAAATCCGAATTGAAACCGAGTGTAATAATCCCGCCCAGTTCGAGGAATTGAACCAGCTCGATTGCGATGTAATTCACCTGGTGGGCTTTAACCACGAACAGCTCAGCACGGTATTTGAACAGTCTAATCCTAACCGAAAACCGATTGTTCATTTTGAAACGCTGGCGGATTTCCGGCCGGAGTACGCAAATTATTTTTTCCGTTATGCAGCAATTGAAGAACTGCACCGTACCCGTCATTATTTACCAGCCCGGCTGATCGTTTCCAGCACCACCAAAGAGTAATAAATACTCCCGGAATTACTGATCGATTCAAAACATTGACCGGACGACCGAGCCACCGGTTTTCTTTTTATTAAAGACTCCAAAGATTATTTTCTGGCAAGCAAGGCGCTTCTCTGATGGGCGGTTGGCGCATCTCTGATCGCTCCCAACATTTCGGTCGGAGCGATGACTTTTCATTTAAAATAGAAAACGTTCATCTCAAAGCGGAATATCGTTTTGCCGACTCATCTGGCGCAATTTGACCGGCGAAATGCCGTAGTGTTTGTTGAACATTTTATAGAACCGGCTCAGGCTCCGAAAACCATATTCTATTGCTACGGCCATAATTTTATCGTCGTTTTCAATGATCTGCTTGGCGGCCATTTTAATTCTTTGCTCGTTGATGAATTCCGTGGGTGATATATCCAGGTATTTACGAAAGCATTTGCAAAGATGTTCCTGGGTACAGGGTGCCAGCGTTTTCATGGTTTTCAGTCCGCCGCTCAGATTTTCTTTCCGGGTCATTTCGGAGCACAATTTATCGAACCAGGGTGGTCGATTACCGTTGATATCCACTGGAAGTAATTCGAGGAAGAAGCGTGTAAAAATTTCCGCGAGCATCGTTTTGACCTTTAAGCGCGCCAGGTCGGTTGCGGTTTTCTGAAGGATATTCATCCGGATCAGGCGCAAAGCCAGTTCGTCGGTTTCGGGTAGCGAAAGTTTAAATACCGGTGGAATCACCGGTCCGGTGTAACGCCGCAGGAAAAAATCATTCCCCAGATAAGCGCTCAGGTCGAGCAGAAATTCCAGTTTGAAAGCGACATTGACCAATTCGCAGGCGGAGTGCTCTGATTTTTCAAAACCATGGACATCATTTGGCCGGATAAAAACCAGCATGCCAGTCTGCAAATCCTGGGATTCGCCGTTGACGATATGGCGGATTTTCCCGCTGATTATCAGGAGAAATTCAGCGAATTCATGTGAATGGAGCGCCGTGGCGTCGCTGACTAATGTGTGAAATCGTAAATCCGGTCCGACGTGAATGCTCTCCGACTGGTGACCGCTCTCCCAGGCCAGGCGATGAAAAGTGATGTTAGCCCCACTCGGACTCGGAATGAAAGTATCCTGTTTTAGTAAGATTGTTTTCACGATGATAATATAGAGCAAACAAATGATAAAAAAAAGACACGAATCGTCGATATAATGATTTTATAGCAAGTGAATATGAAGTAATATAACCGCATGAAACGTGATTCGAAAATAACAACGGGTGGCCGGGAAATGGTATTAATGGCGTTTCGGAAAGAGCAGACGCCGCGGGCTCCGTGGGTGCCGTTCGTCGGCTGCCATGGCGCCAAGTTGATTGGCGAAACCGCTGAAAATTATCTGGAATCCGGCCATTTATTGGCTAAGGGGTTAAAAAAGGCTTATGCGCTTTACCGACCGGATGGATTACCCGTGATTTTCGATCTGCAGCTGGAGGCCGAGGTCCTGGGATGTGATTTGCACTGGGCCGACGATGCGCCGCCGTCGGTAATATCGCATCCGTTGGATTCGCTCAATGGTAAAAGCACTGGCGATATGCCGGAATTCAGCCCCAAGAAAGGCCGATTTCCGGAAATTGCCCGCGCAATTGAAATTATCCGACATGATTTCGGCAAGGACCTGGCGCTGTACGGCCTGATTTGCGGCCCGTTTACCTTGGCATTGCACTTGCTCGGTAATGAAATTTTCCTGGAGATGTACGATCGCCCCGAAAAGGTGTCCGAATTGCTGGCCTTTTGCAGCAGCATCGCGCGGCAGACCGCCGATTTTTACCTGCAAAAAGGCGCCGATATCGTGGCGGTTGTCGACCCGATGACCAGCCAGATATCACCGGAGCATTTTCGGCAGTTTGTGACGCCAGCGCTCAACCCGGTTTTCAATCATATCCGTGCGGCTGGCGGGCTTTCATCGCTTTTCGTGTGCGGCGATGTCGATCGCAATCTGGAATGTATGTGCGAAACCACCTGTGATAACGTTTCCGTGGATGAACAAATTTCATTGCCGAAACTCAGAAAATTAGCCAGCCAATACGGCAAATCATTCGGCGGCAACCTGAAACTGACAGTCGCCCTGCTGATGGGTTCGGCTGACGATTGCCGACTGGAAGCCATTCGCAATCTCGATGAAGGCGGCAACACCGGTTTTATCCTGGCGCCGGGCTGCGATATTCCTTTTAATGTCCCGGAGCAGAATCTGCAAGCCGTGACTGAGATGATATACGATGAATACCGACGGGAGATCGCCCGCCAAACGCTGGCCGTGCGGGAATTCAATTTCGATCATATTATCCTGCCGGATTATGCTAAACAGAAAGAGGTGATTCTCGACATTATCACGCTGGATTCCGCCTCCTGCGCGCCCTGCCAGTACATGGTCGAGGCCGCTGTCAAAGCCGTATCCGATTTAAATATTAAGACCATTATCCGCGAACATAAGATCAAATCCGGTGAAGGCGTCGGCATGATGCAAAAGTTAGGTGTCCGAAGCCTGCCAACTATTTGTATCGACGGTCAGGTCAAATTCATCTCGATAATTCCCGACCAGCCGACTTTGAAAGCCGCCATTCTCGATGCCAGGCAAAACAAGACGCGGGAGGCCAAATGATTCCGATCAGGTTGATTACCGGCTTCCTGGGAAGCGGTAAAACGTCTCTAATAAAAAATCTCATCCGGCAGGAGCAATCCCGGAAGTGTGTCTATCTGGTGAATGAATTTTCACCCGCCGATGTAGACGGCGTTCTCCTGGCGGAACTGACGCCCGACAGCCTCAGCATTCCCGGCGGTAGTATTTTCTGCCGCTGTCTGGCCGGGCAGTTCGTCAGTCATTTGCAGGAAATTCCGAAAAAATTTGCGCCCGCAGGTCAGACGATTGACGAACTGATTATCGAAGCCAGCGGCATCGCCGATCCGCGTGTGATTTTCCGAATGTTGCAGGAAACCGGCTTGAATCGGATTTACCGGATCCAGTCGGTCATCACAATCATCGACCCGCTCAACTTTTATAAACTGCTGCAAACCTTGCCCAACATCCGTTCGCAAATCGAAGCCGCCGATACAATTCTCATTAACAAAATCGATTGTGTGACGGCGGAACAAGTTGCCCAAACCGAGTCGATTGTCCGGCAGATCAATCCACTGGTCCGGATTTTCAGGACGACGTTTAGCCGGATCGTATTAAATCAGATTGATGAAGTAAATCAACCGCAGACACTGACTGGCGAGTTTGCACCTTGCCGCGATCCGCATTTTGCCAAATTGGTTATTAATCACCAAACGCTGACGCTCGAACGCCTGCAATCGGCGGTTTCTCAGATTGCCAAAGACATCTACCGTCTCAAAGGATTTATATTCGCCGGTCCCGAATTGCAGTATGTCGATTATTCGCAATCTGGCTGGCGGACTGACTCTGCGCCGGCTACGGTGCGGCGGGCGGAAATTGCAGTCATTGTGAACGGCGAGAATCAGCCGAAAGTTTTTGATCATTTTAAACGACTCGGTATTTTAAATTAGAAACAAGATTGATAGATAACAGATTAGACAACAGGAGAAAGAATGGCACGCAATGAAGAACTTTACGAGGCAATCATTAAAGGTGACCGCACTAAAGTTCAGATAATATTTCAGAATGCAATTGATTTGAACAAAAATATCAACGAGTTGCTGGACGAATCGATGATTCCCGCCATGCGGGAAATCGGCGCCCGCTTTTCCCGCAACGAAATTTATGTTCCGGAAATGCTGATCGCCGCCCGCGCGATGCAGGCCGGTTTGACATTGATCGAACCCATTCTGATGAAGGCCAACCGCAAACCGCTCGGCCGAATCGCAGTCGGCACCGTCAAAGGCGACCTGCATGACATCGGTAAAAACCTGGTCGTCATAATGTTGAAAGGCGCCGGCTATGAGGTCCTCGATCTGGGCACCAATTGCAGTGTGGAAAAATACGATGAAGCCATTACCGCCGGTATCCATATTATCATGTGCAGCGCCCTGCTGACCACTACAATGATGTACATGAAGGAAGTCGTCGAGCATTTCAAAAATAATCCCGTCGTGAAAATCGTCATCGGTGGCGCACCGGTCACGCAGAATTATGCCGATTCTATCGGCGCTCACGGCTACGGTCAGGATGCCAATGAAGCCGTCCGGATCGTCGAACGATTGACTGCAGCAATCGCGTAGATATAGCCGAAATCGGCGAAAAATAATGCAAGACAGACATACATTTTTATTAATCGGACAATCCAATATGGCCGGGCGCGGCGAGATGAACTGCGTGCCGCCAATCGTCGATGACCGAATCCAGATATTCCGAAACGGCCGCTGGCAGAAGGCAATTGAACCACTGCATGACGACCGGCCCGACCTGGCCGGAGTCGGTCTGGCAATGAGTTACGCAGAAGAATTGTTGAAGAAAAATCTGGCGCAGAAGGTCGGACTGATTCCCTGCGCGGTTGGTTTTACAAGTATCGAACAATGGCTGTCGGGCACAGCGCTTTATCAAAGAGCGCTTACAACCGTACGAAAATCCGGTGATCAACTACACGCCATTCTCTGGCATCAGGGCGAGAGCGACGCCGACATTGAGTCGCGCGCCAATCGCTACCGCGAACGCTTTATCGAACTGGTGCAGACTTTGCGCCGGGATTTGGATGGGCCGGGTTTACCATTCATCAGCGGCGAACTGGGCGATTTTATCAATGCCGGGATCGGCTTTCCGTTTAGCCGAAAAATTTCAGCAATTTTCAGAGAACTCGAAGCGACTCTGCCGAATTACACCTGTGTTTCGGCGGAAGGTCTGACAGCCACCGCGGACGGTTTGCATTTCAATGCGCCTTCTCTGCGGGAATTCGGCCGACGTTACGCAAAGGCATATCAGGATTTGATTTCACGTCAGAAAATATGACCGTTGCATTGCACGAAGCTTTAACGGAATTATACGATAAAACCGTCGCTGGCTCGGTCTTACAGGAAATTGAAAAATTAGCCGCGAAATATCATCGCCAAATTAACAACATTCCGCGCCCGGATGAATCAACCGTGGCGCTGATTTGCTATGGCGACAGTTTTCAGGCGGACGACCAGCCGTCCTTAAGAGTCCTGAATACTTTTCTGAATGAATATCTCAAAGAAACGATTTCGACCGTTCACCTTTTGCCGTTCTTTCCGTATTCGTCGGACGACGGTTTTTCGGTCATCGACTATAAAGCCGTCAATCCGGCTTGGGGCGATTGGAATGATATTGCTACTATTGGTGAAAAATTCGGGCTGATGTTTGATGCGGTCGTCAACCATATTTCGGCGCAAAGCGACTGGTTCCGGGAATATTTGGCCGGGAATCCGGAGTTCGACGAATATTTCATCGAAACCGATCCGGGCACGGACCTAGGCGCCGTCACCCGGGCGCGCTCACATCCACTACTGACTGATTTCCGGTGCAACGGTAAGACGGTCAGCCTCTGGACGACTTTCAGCGCCGACCAGATCGACCTGAATTTCCGTAATCCGGCCGTGCTTTTACGGATGCTTGATGTTCTACTGTTTTATGCCGCAAAATCAGCGCGCATCATCCGCTTAGACGCCATCGGTCACGCCTGGAAAAAGCCGGGCACGACCTGCCTTAATTTGCCGGAAGTTCATCTTTTGGTACGGATTTTCCGGGCAGCGCTCGATTTGACATTTCCTGAGGTTTTGCTATTGACCGAAACCAACGTGCCACACGCCGAGAACATTCTGTATTTCGGCGAAGGACGGAATGAAGCCCAATTGGTCTACCAGTTTCCGCTGGCCGGACTGGTCATTCACAGTTTTCAAAGTGGCAGTGCCGTCAAACTGACCAGCTGGGCGCAAACGCTGGACATGAACTCGAATTCCTGTACCTACTTTAATTTGCTGGCGTCGCACGACGGCATTGGTGTTCGGCCATTGCTCGGAATTTTAGGCGATGCCGAAATCGACGCGCTTGTTCAAAGCACATTAGCTCGTGGTGGTTACATTTCCTATAAAACGGCCAGCGGCGTCGCGAGCGATCCTTACGAACTGAATATTACATTATTCGATATTCTGGCCGATCCGAAACTCGACGAAGCCATCAACATCCGGCGTTTCATCACGGCGCACGCTATTCTGCTGGCCATGCCGGGCATTCCGGCGCTTTATTATCATAGCCTTTTCGGCAGTTCCGGCAACTGTTCAGTAGTTGAACAAACCGGGCAAAACCGGGCGATCAATCGGGAAAAATTCGATCTGTCGGTTCTCGAAAATGAACTGGTCATTCCCGCCAGCCGCGCCAGTCGCATTTTAACTGAATTAAAAAACCTGATCGCCATTCGAAAGAATCAACCGGCTTTCAATCCCTACGGCCGGGCGAAAGTGATTTTTCTGGCGGAACAACTATTCGCCATTCAAAGATCTGTAAACGACGGAAACGAAACCGTTCTGGCCGTACATAATCTGGTCGGAACGTCGGTATGTTTTTCGATTCCGGATGGCGTTCTCTCGAATGATACCCAGAAAATCCGAAATCTGCTAACGGGTTTATGGCATGATGCCGGGAAGGAAATTGTATTGGAGCCATTTGGCTCTGGCTGGTTCACCACCAGCAGGTAAAATTAATCTGCTATGTTTTTCCGATCATTTGCATTTCGGACGATTCGATGATGCGGACACCGCAATTTTCCTGTTTGGCGGTCAGGATGATGACATTCGCAACTGTTTCGGCGGTGATCGGTTTGTATTTCTTTGGGAAGAGAAAGGCAAATGATCTGCCAAAGAATTGCGCGAATGATTCGCCTAACCGGAACTCGGCGCGCTTTCCCATTAATAATGATGGCCGGAAAATCGTCAGGGCTGGAAAATCAAGCCCGGCCAAAACTTTTTCCAGGTCGCCCTTGACGCGCAGATAAAATGTGCCGGAATTCGGATCGGCGCCGATCGACGAAACCAACAGAAAATGCTTTGTCCCGTTTGTCCTGGCAATCCGGGCAATGTTGAAAGGGATCTGGAAATCGACGCGGCGAAATTGCTCTTTTGAACCGGCTTTTTTCATCGTGGTTCCCAGCGCACAGATGACGATTTCCGACCGAATCGAAGCGGCAAACGATTCCGGCTGATTGAAATCGACGATCTGCTCGCAAAGACGGGGATTTGAAACGGTGTTTATGAGCGATCTGCGCGTCAAGACCGAAACTTCACCGAACGTTTCGTCGGCCAGTAAAAGTTTCAAACATTCGGCTCCGACGAGTCCGGTCGCACCCAGCAATAAAACAGATTTTTCATTCATTTTGCTTCCATCGATAAACTCTACGACACGGTATAAAATAAGGATTATTTTCCAGAAATTGATGTTCGGAAAACCGAACTCTCCCGGCTTGTTCAATAATTAGGTAACGTTTACCGCTTTTCCAATTTACCTGAATGTTGGTCTTTCAATATTTTATTTGAAATCCTGACGCGAGAATTGTAAAATCAAACCGGGTTTTTTAAAACAGAAAACAAAATGCATGTTGCCAGGCGGGATTCATATCGGCGCGGCAATTGAACAGGAGGAATTCATGAAAGGGCTATTTACTCCGGAATTGATCTGGTTTCTGATCGGTCTCGTCATGTTGTTGCTGGAATTTGCCATACCGGGCATTTTCATAATGTTTTTCGGATTGGGTGCGTGGATTGTGGCACTGCTTTGCCTGATTTTCGATCTCTCGCTCAACGCGCAGTTGCTCTTTTTTATCCTGTTTTCCGTCGCATTGATCTTCCTGCTGAGGAAAAAACTCTCGAAAATATTCATCGGTAAAACATCATCGAAAAACGTTCAGGGCGATGTCGAAGACATCATCGGTCAAAGAGCGACTGTCGTTCAGGCAATTCGCCCCAATATACCCGGAAAAATCGTATTTCATGGTGCCGAATGGGAAGCTGACGCCGAAGTCGAAATTCCTGTCGGAACCGTCGTTGTAATCACCGGAAGAGAAAGCATCATTTTAAAAGTCAAATCAATTGAAGGAGAAAAATCATGACCGCTTTTACCGTAATTCTGATTGGCATTATCTTTTTTGTCCTGGTTCTGTTCTTCAAATCGATCGTCATCGTTCCGCAAAAATCCGCCTACATTATCGAGCGGCTCGGTAAATATCACGCAACGATTGAAGCCGGTTTTCATGTCCTGTTCCCGTTCATCGACAAAATTTCCTACCGGCACACACTGAAGGAACAGGCGATCGACGTTCCTTCCCAAACCTGCATCACGAAGGACAACATCTCCGTCGAGGTCGACGGTATCCTTTACATGCAGAATGTCGATCCCAAGAAAGCTTCTTACGGGATCAATAATTATCAGTTTGCTGCGACACAATTGGCTCAAACAACTATGCGAAGCGTCATCGGCAAACTCGATCTTGACAAGACATTCGAGGAACGCGAAACAATCAACAGCGCTATCGTTGACGCCGTCGATCGGGCCTCGGAGCCATGGGGTGTCAAAGTGACACGTTACGAAGTGAAAAACATCATACCGCCGCAAAGTATTAAAGATGCCATGGAAAAACAGATGCGCGCCGAGCGTGAAAAACGCGCCGTTATCGCCGAATCCGAAGGCGAAAAACAGGCCAAAATCAACCGCGCAGAAGGCGACAAGCAGGAAGCCATCGCCCGTTCCGAAGGCGAAAAACAAAAACGCATTAACGAAGCCGAAGGACGCGCCTTTGAAATCCAGAAAGTCGCCGTCGCTACGGCAGGCGGAATCCGTGAAATCGCCCTGGCCATCAACGAAAAAGGCGGCCTGAACGCCGTCAACCTGCGCATCGCCGAGCAATATCTCAACGAATTCGGCAAATTAGCCAAAACGAACAACGCGATGATCATTCCCTCCGATCTGGCCAACGTCGCCGGAATCATCAAAGCCGCCACGTCCGTGATTAAAGAGACGAAGGCGTAGACACTTTTAAAAAGAGGTATTTGAATGGATGAATTATTTCCGGAATTGACCTGCCAGACCGGTGAGACCGTTTCCTTCGATGGGACGCGGCTTTTCACGCGTTCTTACAAACCTGCTAAGCCAGCTAAAGCCGTATTCCTCGTCGTACAGGGACTTGCGGAACATTCCGGCCGCTACGAACACGTGGCGGACTTTCTGACAAAAGCCGGATATTTTTTTGAAACGTTCGATCTCCGCGGACACGGAAAATCCGGCGGCGCGCGAATCTATATAAATTCATTCGACGAATACCTGCGCGACCTGGATTTGATGCTGTCGGAAGTGAATCGCAACCATCCGAGGTTACCGGTTTTTCTGTTCGGGCACAGCATGGGCGGAACGATCGCCACACTCTTTACTATCACGCGCAAGCCAGCAATCGATGGTCTTATTCTCAGCGCGCCATCGCTGAAAATCAGCGACTCGATTTCGCCGTTTCTGGTAAAAATAGCACCCGTGATCGGCAAACTGTTCCCGAAATTGCCGACGATTGTGCTGGATAAAAACGCCATCTCGCGCGATCCGGCCGTCGTCCGGAAATACGACGAAGATCCGCTCAACTACCGTGGCGGCATTCCCGCCCGAACCGGCGCGGAACTGAATCACGCCATCAAACGCATTGCACTGCATATGGAAACGCTCGATCTGCCGCTCCTGATAATGCAGGGAACGGTCGATCGCCTTTCAGACATCCGCGGTAGTCAGATGCTTTTCGATCTGGCAAAATCCGAAGACAAAACATTTAATCGTTACGACGGTTTTTACCATGAAATCCTGAACGATCCGGAAAAATTGCGTGTGTTGACCGACATCCGCGACTGGCTCGATGCACGTTGCGGAGCCGCCGGGTGATCCGGATGATTAAAATTTAGATCGTTTTAACCGGAGAACGGACAGCGTTTTTCCATTCACAAAGGCGTCGGGTATGTACATCTTATCCATCGACCAGGGGACGACCGGAACCAAAGCATCGCTGATCGATCAGAATTGCCAGATCGTCGATAAATCGTACCGGGAATTCCGCCAAATCTATCCGAAACCCGGCTGGGTCGAACACGATCCGCTCGAAATCTGGCAAACCGTCGTCGAAACCGTTGAGGACGTTTGCGCCCGGCATCGCGGTAAAATTCTCGCGCTCGGCATTACCAATCAACGTGAAACGACCGTCATCTGGAATCGAAAAACCGGCCGGCCCGTCTATAATGCCATCGTCTGGCAATGTCGCCGGACGGCGGAAATTTGCCAGAGTCTAAAACCGTTCGAACCGTTTTTCCGTGAGAAAACCGGTCTGCCGATCGACGCTTATTTCAGCGGCACGAAGATCAAATGGATTCTCGAAAACGGGCCGGACGACTCGCAGGATCTACTGTTCGGAACGATCGATACCTGGCTGATCTGGAAACTGACGAACGGCAAAGTCCACGCGACCGATTTTACGAATGCCTCGCGCACCCTGATCTATAATATCCGCAAAAAATGCTGGGATGAGGAACTCTGCCGCCTGCTGTCAATTCCGATGAATATTCTGCCTGTTGTGAAAAACGCAATTGACGATTTCGGCGTTGTCGAGACGATTCCCGCGATTGATGGCGTGCCAATTGCGGGTGTCGCGGGCGATCAGCAGGCCGCGCTCTTCGGCCAGATCTGTGTTAAAAACGGCGAAGTGAAAAACACTTACGGAACCGGCTGTTTTATCATGATGAATACCGGCGACCGCTACATTGCGTCTCATAAAGGTTTATTGACAACGCTGGCGATTGGTGGTTCCGGCGAACCCTGCTACGCGCTGGAAGGCTCGATCTTCATCGGCGGCGCAGCGATCCAGTGGTTGCGCGATGAATTGGAACTGATCGAAAAAGCGTCCGACAGCGAAGCCGCGGCTTATACCGTCCCGGACAACGGCGGTGTCTATCTCGTGCCCGCCTTCGTCGGACTGGGCGCGCCGCACTGGGACATGGAAGCCAGAGGCGTTTTGGTCGGGCTGACGCGCGGCGCGAACCGTAATCATATCATCCGCGCGGCTCTGGAATCCATGGCATACCAAACTCATGACGTGCTGAAAACCATGCAAGAGGAAACGGGAATATCGATCGCCAAGCTTTTCGTGGACGGCGGTGCGGTGGCCAACAATTTCCTGATGCAGTTTCAGGCTGACATCAGTGGTTGCCCGGTTTGCCGTCCCACGAATATCGAATCGACCTCGCTCGGCGCGGCGTTTCTTGCCGGACTCAAATCTGGTTTCTGGGCCAGCTCCACCGACCTGATCTCTGCCAAACAGTGCGACCAGACTTTTTCTCCCGAAATGCACGATTCGCAACGCGACCGGCTGATCGACGGCTGGCAGAAGGCGGTCAGGCAGACCAAGACGAGATAAAGACGGAGAGATTATCGGCCACGAAGTCTCAAAGACGTGAAGAGATAATTAGATAAACATATTCCCGTTATTTATTTCCAAGCTTGACAATGGAAATGAGAATGAGTAAAATGCAATCGTTCTGAAATTGATCGTTGAACGGGAAGTAATTTAATTTGAGGACGATATGAAACAGGAACTGATCGTTGAACTCTTTAAAAAGTTTGAGGAAGCCTGCTACATTTACAATGAAATCGAATGTTGGAGCGCGCGGGAATTGCAGGCAGTTTTAGGTTATTCTAAGTGGGATAATTTTAAAAATACCATTGAAAAAGCAAAAGCCGCCTGTGAAAATGCCGGTGTTCCCGTTGCGGATCATTTTGCCGATGTCGGGAAAATGATCGAAATTGGCAAGGGTGGAAAACGGGAAGTTGATGATATGGCGCTCACCCGTTATGCCTGTTACCTTATTGCACAAAATGGCGACCCGTCCAAAAACGAGATTGCCTTTGCCCAGACTTATTTTGCTGTTCAAACCCGCAAACAGGAAGTCATAGAGCGCCGTCTCTTGGAAACGGATCGCGTTCTGGCGCGCGAAAAACTATCCAAATCCGAGAAGAAACTGTCCGCCATTATCTATGAACGCGGGGTTGATGACCGGGGCTTTGCCATTATCCGCTCCAAAGGCGATCAGGCTTTATTTGGGGGTTATTCCACGCATGAAATGAAAAAGAAACTGGCGATTCCCGACGGCCGGCCGCTGGCGGATTTCCTGCCGACCCTGACGATCAAGGCCAAGGATTTCGCCACCGAACTTACCAGCCACAATGTCGTCGAGAAGGATTTATCAGGCCAGAATCAAATCTCCGATGAACATATCGACAATAATCTGGCTGTGCGAAAAATCCTGATCGAGCGCGGCGTCAAACCCGAAAAACTGCCCCCGGCCGAAGACGTTAAAAAGGTCCAGCGCAAATTAGAAAGCAATGGGAAGAAGCTGCTCAGGGATGTGAAGAAGAAAAAGGGATGAAGATGGAATTATCCAAGATTTTAATCCTCGTCTCGACGCTCTCCCGCCTGAATAATACTGTCGGGCAGGCGCGTTGAGACGAACCAGAATGACGACACCGTGTCAACGCTGGTGCATTGACACGAGTAAGTAACTTTTTCGGGTTCCATTCATATCTCAGCGATTTCACCGGATTGGTGGCGGCGGCTTTGAGGGCCTGAAGCCTGACAGTCAGTCTTTCCCAAACCCTCAGAATCTCACCCTCACTGTCACTATCTTCTTGGCTCCGGCTTCTATGCTGACAGTATTGCCGTTCGGCTTGATGGTCGTCGGCAGATCGTCTTCGGATAATTGAGTATAGACTACGGACTTCGGTTTGCGGAAAAATTCCAGTGTTTCCGTGCGTTTTTCATTGGAAGGATTCCAGAGGCGGACAATCAGGCCATCGCCATTTTCAGCGGCTTTGATTGCTGAGAGGATCAGGCGATTATCCTGCATCTTGATATAACTTTGGTTTGACTGATTACCGGTCAGCCGGGGATAGCCGGATGAGATTTTACCGGATTGGCGGGTATGCAAACCGGCTTGCAATTGCATGACTTTTTGCATGACATCCACGCGGTTCAATTCGCCAGTGAATGGCATCAGCGCGAAGCGATGCACGATTCCACCCAGTTCCAGGCCATCGTGTTCGCCGGCCGTCAGGAAAGTGCGCCGGAAAGAACGCAGCAAAGTCACCTGCATCGTACGGCGCTGATCGTCGCGCACACCGCCTTCATGCAAGCCGCCGCCCGAGAGAAAAGCCAGGCCGCGTTTGCCGTGCCCGATAGATTGCAGATGCTGGGAAGGCTTTTCGGTCAGTTCGATTTCCTGCCAGCTGGCGGTCTCGGGATTCAGGCGAATGTCACGCTCGACGAAATCAAACGGATGCTGCGCCAGATAGGTTTTGGCGCCGATGTCGGTTGGCAGCAACAGGCGCAGGCAATGATCTTCGGCGCGGTTGTCGATCACGGTTTCGATTTCGACCGTCGGAGAATTTTTCCGCAAGGTGATATAATTAGTTATCGGCAGATCGACCCGCGCGGCGCTGCGGCATTCCTGCTGGCGGTCGTAGCGCAGCGGCACATTCAATGTCAGAGCAACTTTGAAAGTCACCTGGTGCGGGCCGTCGTGCATGACTGAAACCTGCGCCGGACTGGCCGATGACAATACAAATTCGTCAGCAACCGTCGTTGAGTGAAACCAGCCGCTGCCAATCTCACTTTTGTCCTCGAAGGTCAGGAGGTCGCGGTAAGTTTCGCCGGTGATTTTATCAGTCAGCGTCAGGGTGCCGTTGGATTCAATGGCAATTGCCAGAAATTCGTTCGCAGCGCTGACCGGACCGGTGCGCAGACTGCCCATCAACCGGTAAGGCGTCTGGCAAGGTTTAACCAATATTCCAGTGAAGCCGAACGCCGGCAAATCTATTTCGGCGGCGATTTCGTAGCGCGTGAACTCGCCGTCGCCGCCCTGATTTTCGACTTGCGCGAAAGCCGTGCGCTCCTGCGTGCGCGGCACGATTCTCAGACGCTGATACGGGATTTCCTTTCCATCAGCCGTCCACAGCGAAAAGGATTTGATGTTCTGCGAGCCAACGAAGCCCTCTGTGAAAACCGTCGGGAAATCCAGCGGCAGATTAACGTTGAATTTCACGACTTCGTGGCGCGACCACGGCAGAGGATTGGCAATTACGATGGTGAATTCGTCCTTGTCTTTGGCGAGTTCGGCGCAATTCATCGTCAGGAGTCCGAAGGCTTTATTGCGCAGCTGATTACCAAGCGTGCGGCATTGATCGTAGCGAAACATCATGTCGCGGTGCACCTGATCGAGCGAACAGCCACAGATGCTGTCGTGCGCATGGTTGAGCAGGAGATTCTTCCAGGCATTTTTCAGGAAACTTACCGGCAATTTCTCTCCCGCTAAATTGACCATCGCCATCCACGGTTCGACCCAGCGCTCCAGCAGATTCTGGCAGGCGTCGTTGGCCTGTTTCATCCGGACGCGCGCCGAAGGGCAATTCGGGATCAGCCAGAGATAATTGTTGCGGTTTTTGGAAGGTTCGCGCAGTTCGCTGGTACGGATCGGCACATTGGCAGCATTCCGGCGAGCATCTTTGAAAAATTCCGGCAGAGTCGAATGTTTGGCGGAAACATTTGGCGCTAACTCATGAATCATTTTCACGTAAGCCGGGGCGTCCTTGGCCGGTTTCTTGTGATCGAGCGAATCGATCAGGCACAGCGTGTTGCCATTTGTCCGGCCAATCTCATGTTCGATATAACTCTTCAGGCTCTTGCGAGCTTCCTGCATGGCGACATCCCGATCACTGTAATAATTCGATTCCAGGGCGTTACGCGCTCCCTGAAACGCACCATACCCCATGAAATCCTGCAATTTGAAAACGAAAACAGCGCTACCGTCCGGCGCCTGCCAGTTAAAAAAGGCCGGTGTGGTATGTTCATTCGTCCCACGCCCCAGAACGCAGTCTTTCAGACCGAATCCAGCGTAAATCTGCGGCATTTGCGACGGGTGACCGAACATGTCGCAGGTATAGGCGACCGGTATCGGTTCGACACCCCATTCCCGGCAAATACGCCGTCCGGTCAGAAAATTGCGGATCAGCGATTCATCGTCAGGGCCAAATAAATCGGGCATCGTGAACCACGGACCAATCAGAATTTTGCCGGATTGGATCAATTTCCGGAGGCGTTCGGCGTTTTCCGGGCGGATTTCGAGGTAATCTTCCAGCACACAGGTTTGGCCGTCGAGATGAAAATATTCAAAGCCGTTATCGCCCTCCATCAGATCGAGCAGATCGTCGATCAGTTCGACTAACAGCAGCCGGAATTCCTGGAACGGCCGGTACCATTCGCGGTCCCAGTGAGTTCCGGAGATGTAATGAGCAGTATATTTTTCAGAGGCATTTTTCATTTGTTAACCTTTCAATTTATCAGACGCAGACGTTTCATTATTTGACATTTTGTGTCGGTTTTTCAGACGGAGTTCGAGTTCACGGCCCGGAACATGGCAACGATATTTTCCGGGCGCACGTCGGCCATGACATTGTGAACCTGCTGAAATACAAAACCGCTACCCCGGCGCATGATAGCAACCTGCTGCCGCACATGCTCAGTCACTTCCGCTGGTGTGGATTGCGGCAGAATCCGGCGTGTGTCACAACCGCCGCCCCAGAAGCAAATCCGGCTGCCGTATTTAGCTTTCAGCAGAGTCGGGTCCATACCGGCGCTGGAAATTTGCACCGGATTGACGGCTTCCAGTCCCGCATCGATTAAATCGTCGAGTAGCGGCTCGATGGCGCCGCAGGAATGCAACATGATTTTTACGTCGGCCAACTCCTTGACGCGTTTCCAGAGTATTTGCTGGTACGGCTTGTAAAATTTATGCAGCATAGCCTTGGAGAAAAACGGACAGGCCTGTGTGCCGAAATCATCACCGAACAGAATCACGTCGATATACGGCCCGACCGCGGTCAGCCATTTTTCTAATTTCTGCAGGTGAACGGCGCAGAGTTTTTCGGAAAGTCGCAGAGTGGCTTCCGGGTAAAGCGCCATGTAGGTCAGGTAATTGTCCATACGGAAAAGATATTGCGGAATCTCGAATAGGTTACCGCCGAACAAGCCGCAGATCGCGCGGTCGGTCGAGTTGCGCAGGTTGCGGGCCCCGTCGGCCAGTTTTTGCAGACCGGATTCGTCCAGCGGGAAACAGGCGTCGGGAGTTGCCACGCCCGTCCACATCGTGTAATTGAATTGCTTTTCGAGATCATCGAATGTTTCGTTCTCGAAATCGCGGTCGGCCATCGGGAAGTGAATTTGCTCCATGAAAGGATTGCCGCGCTTGCGAACAGCCAGGTCGCGATCGTCATTAGCCAGAAGATACCAGTCGCCGCCACGTTCCTCAACGCGAATGTAATTCGGAATTTTACAGGGCGTGCCGTCCGGCAGAACCCAGTCGTTCCATTCGCGGTCGTCGGTCATGAAGCCGCGTCCCATTTCGATCACGTCGATACCGAGTTCATCCAGCACGGCCGGCTCGACGATTGCCAGTTGCTGAGGCAGATCATAGATGTAAATATTGCCCGACCGAATGCCGAGATATTCTTTCAGGCGGGCATAAGCCATGGCCATGATACCCGACGAACGGTGTCCGCCGAAATCAATCGGAATCCGATCCACCGGTTCATGATTCAAGGCCGCTAAAACCCGTTCTCTGGATGTCATAAAATCACCTTTCTTTTCTGCCTGCCATAATTTCTGCGACAGATTTGCCACCATGTACCAATGCCCTGATGTCTTCAACCATCCGGCGCGGATCGGTCGCCATTGTCACATTCCGCCCGAAAACCGTTCCATGCGCGCCAGCCTGTAAAGCCTCTTCCACCAATCGCAGCGCATCCGCCGGATCGTCGAATTTCGCGCCACCCAGAACTAAAACCGGGACTCCGGCGGCTTCGACCAATTTCCGGAAAGACATCACGTCGCCGGTGTAGGGAATTTTCAGTGCATCGGCGCCCAGTTCGACCGCGATGCGGGCGGCGGCGATCAGGGCATCCGCGGTTTGGTTTGCCGGAATTTGCTTGCCAACAACCATTGGTTCGATAATAACCGGCAGACCGATACGCCGGCATTCCTGCGTAAAAACGGCATCCTGTTCTATGTTGAGCGCCTCGAAATCGGCGCTGTAACCGACAAAATAATAAATCGTAATCGCCGAAGCGCCGACTCGCAGCGCATCTTTGGCACAGGAGGTCGCTTTCTTTTTGAATTCGCTTACCGGCAGAACGCCCTTGGGTTGATCCAGGCGCGGCATATTCATCCAATCCGCCCGGATAATCAGCGCTGGACTGCCTTTGCCGGTGAACAGATCGCTCATGCGCCGGGCCGTGCCATAACTGACCAGAATTCCATCCGGTCGACCACTAACGACTTCACCTAAAATATGGCGAAGGTTGGTAACATTGGGGGTCGGATCGGACATCCAGCCATGATCGGCCGCCACGCAAACGGCTTTGCCGTCGCTCGGATTGAACAGGCGATTGAGGCGCACGGTTTTCCCGGAAATTATCGGCATACGCCTCCTTCGCAGGTCTGCATCCGACAGTATAATTCTTCGAGTTCGGCGGCAAACGCAGGTTCGCCAATGGAGGTTTCGCTAAGCAAAAATCCATTTATCGAATTTATGAGTGTTGTAACGTCCGGCAATTTATCGGTCTTTATAATGAGCGGAATGTCGACCCAGGCGGCGATCTCAGCCACGCTTTCCAACGAACAGGGCGGAATAATTAAAGCCTCAACACCGGCTTCCAGCATGCAGGCAATGCCGAGTTTCACGATTGCTCCGAAATCGCGACCGCTGACTTTTTCGCCGACCGGGCAAATTTCAGCAATGACTGGTAAACCCTGCGGCTCGGCCGCGCGTACCAGGCGGGAAATCGATAGCACATTTTCTGCCTCGAATGCGTCGTCAACGCCCATAATGAACCGGGCACAGATGGCTTCGGCTCCCAGGCGTAAAGCATCTTCCACATCGCAAATCATAACCCGCTGAATCGGCTTTCCCGGCAGGCAAAATCCGTCCGGTCGCCGATAATTGGTCCAATCCGCCCGCACGATGGGGGCCCAGCGCTGGGCTCCGCCGAATAATTCGCCGGCTTTTTCCAGAAAACCGGGATTGACGATCGCCCCGTCGCAGTGTTGACCTAAAACAGTTATATTTTTATAAAAATCCCGAAAACTCATCTTCGCCCCGACTTCTCCAGTAATCGAAAGATCGAGCCACAGGGCACGCTGATTATTTGGATTAATCAGGTTGCCGAGACGAATGGTTTTTCCGGTATTGATATTCAAAAATCCTCCTTAATTCTCCTTAATTTCGAGCGCCAGATTAAAATGCCGCGCTTCTCCCGGCTGCAGTGTTTGTAATGTACCGCGATTGCGCTCGGCCACGCGTCCTTCGACATGGCAGTTGGCCGGCTCGATGCCCAGCACATAAATGCCTTCGCCCGGCATTTTCCATTGCGCCAGACGCGGTAAATTTTCCGTTTGCCAGGTCAGTTGCACGGTTAGCGGGCGGGTCTCATTTCCGACCGGAAAATGCGGCTGATGAATGAGCGCCGTCGCGGTGCCGTCTTCAGTGATTAAATCTTCATGATAATAGACTCGCTCAGAAAAATCCTTTTGCGGTTCCGGCCACTGATCGCAATCCGCGATTGGAACGTCTTTATCGCGTGCTACGACTTTCCGGGACGGGAAATGAATTTCAGTTTCACCGGTCAATAACGGGAAACCGAAATTGAAGTGATAGAGCAGCATGAACGGCGTTTCGGAGAAACCGCAGTTTTCGACGACGTCGTCGATCTCGATCCGATTTTCACCGATTTTACTGCGGAGTGTGCGGGTCAGGGTGAGGTTTTCGCCGAAAATGCGGCTCTGCCGGATGCGACCCTTGACTGTCATTTCGTATTCGTCGCCCTGCCACTCGCCTTCGCAGCGTAATAACTCAGCCGGTAGCTGGTGCGCATCGCCGTGTAAAGGCAAGCATTCCTGACCGTCATTACATGGTGCCCCGACCTGTGTCAGACCGCAAGTCATCAGCAGACCACCGACGGCGGTTTTCAGCCAGTCGGTGGGCCCTCCTTGCCAGTAAGCCGGATGCACCAGCCCGTTCGGCGAAAGACAGGTCAGCGGTACACTGCAATATTCGACCTGCCCGATGTCCATGCCGCGCGAGACATTTATCTCGAAAGTCAGCCCGGCGCCAGTGCGCACCTGAACCTGTTCGACGCCTTCAGCCTTTCCGCCGCACAAGCGACGATGCTGTAAGCCGCCGACCTGTTCGATTCGGCCGAGATATTTTTCGACCTCGCGCCGTGTCCAGATTTTGCCGTATAATTGCATGGCTTAGCCTACGCGCCGGATATTCGGATCGGTGAAAATGTCACTTTCGTCATGGCTGGTGCTGGAGAATTCCGATACGACCGCGCCCTCCCGGCCGGCCTGAAACCAGTGCAGAGTGTCCGGTGGAATCGTGTACTGATTACCCGGTTTGAGTTCGATTTCATGAAAAACCGTATAATACTTTTCGCTGCCTTTTGGCACTTTGGCTTGTATCTTTTCAACCGGTTCGCCGCTGACATATAGATAAACTTTTCCTTTACGGCAACGGAAGGTTTCCATTTTTCCGGATTGATCGCCGTATGCAGGATGACGATGTTCCGGGCAGGTCTGATGCGGAAACAGTACCAGTTCCTTGGCGCAATAACGCTCGGTATTGACGTAAACCACGATTTCAAGTCCCTGTGACTCCAGTTGATCCAGGCCGAAGTCGGCGACTTCCATCTGCCTGATTTCATTACTGGTAATGACAATTCCGGCCGACGCCAGCATTTGAGCGGCTTTGATCCGGGCGGAGGCGATAGAAGATTGGTCGGACATTTTTATACCTTTTGATTAATTGAATTTTTCTGGTCGGCCGGGCCACAAGCCAACTGGGCAATTTTATCACAGTGCCAATGGGGGAAAGCGCCCGCCACTGGGTGCTTCGCCCAGCCGAAATTAATCCGTTTTTGTAAAGTATTCCAGTTGGGAATCCCGGAGGTGGCATCCAGGGCTTCGACGTTGCACGCGCCGGCGCCAACCGCGGAATTGACGGTTTGTTCGGGCGGAAGGCCTTTTATGAAAGCAGCCAGAAAACCGGCAATCGTGCAATCTCCCGAGCCGGTCGTGCCCTTTTCATTAACCTGAAAACAGGGCGAAAGCAATTCGCGTCTCGTCCAATCAGCGGCATCCGGTATGAGGGCTGACAGGCGTTGGCCGTCGGCCGCCGTTCGCAGGTAAAACCCGTTCGATCCGAGCTTCAGGCCGACGATGGCCGCACCCCGCTTGATCAATCCGCTTGAAATATTATGTAAAAGAGTTTCGTTAATAATGGCGGTCGCATCCGGCAGGCGCCCGGACATTCTCTTGAAAAACTGCGGATCGGTCATGAACAAAATTTCATCCAGACTCGGCAGAAAAATATCGACAAACGGCAGAAGATCGTCGAGAATTTTATTCCAGTTGACTTTCCCGGCGGGTGAATTCGGATCGACGGAAGCCATATCCAGCGACGTGATCAGACCGGCTTTTTTAACTTTCCGAAAGAGCGCAACTAATTCGGCGCCGTTATCGGCATACATGCGTTTCATGATCGGCGGGTAACCGAAGTGAAACAGACGGGCATTACCCAAAGCGGTCAGATCGATATCGTCCGCTCCGAACGAATCGTTACAGCCGGGATGGTGCCAGAAAGTGCGGTCGCGCCCGGGCGGATTCACGACGATGGTATAGGAAGTGCTGTCCGTATCGGAAACTATGATATTTTCCGGCAAAGCGGAATTGAATGACTTAAAATATTCGATGATTGCCCGACCGAAGAGATCGTTGCCAACCTTGCCAATCAGGCGCGTCGCGATCCCCAGTTTGTGCAGGGCGATCCCGACGTTGGCGACGGCGCCGCCGGTCGAATAGTGCACCGGGCCGATCGTTAGCAATTTACCGGGTTCGGTGAGATTTGTTTTTGCGTCAGCTGGAAATTCCGGAATGAGGTCTAAGCAAACATGCCCGGCGACGATAATTTCAGATTTAGCAGTCAAAGTCATTAACCTTTCAGGATTGGATATTGGCCGAAATCCGCCACGGCCTTCAGCATCGCGCGGTAATTTTCGGCCGGCACGTATTTCGCCACGGAATTACTCGAACCGATCGCAAAGCCGCCGCCGGGGGCAATCTCGATAATGCGCTTGCGGACATACTCGCGAACCTCGGCCGCCGAGCCGCGTGTTAGTGGATAATCCATATCGACCGAACCGAGCAGAGCCAGGCGACCGCGCAGACGCTTTTTAAGTTCGGTAATGTTCCAGGCTTTCGGTTCGATGGGATGAATGGCGTCGAAGCCCATGGCGATATAATCGTCGAGCAACGGCGTTTGATTACCGTCGGAATGATAGAAAAACAGTTTGTTGTTAGCATGAGCCAGGGCGGCGAATTTTTCGTACCACGGAAAGAGATAACGCCGGATAATAACCGGCGATAATATCAGGGATTCCGTGTAGGCGATGTCGTCAGAAAACCAGAAGCCGCCGACGAAATCGCTCCGGCTGAATTTTTCGTACATGGCCAGTTCGGCGGCACCGATTATATTGCAAACCCGTTCGATATACTCCGGGTTTTCGTACAGGTCGGTCATGAATTTTTCATAGCCCAGATTCATCCAGGCCTGCTCGAAAATGCCGCCTTCCGGGGCGAAGATTACTTTCATGCCGGGCGGCAGTAATTTTTCGGCTTTTTCAATGTCACTGTAGTCGATGGTTTGCAGGAAAACACTCAGTTTTTCCTCGAAGTCGGCTGCCTTTTCATCTTTCAGCCACGGTTGGAAAAATTCATAGCGCGGCGTCAATCGGATATAGTCATATCCGGCCTTATGCCAGAATTCAATGTCTTTCGCGACATTGAAACCAGCCTTGCGGCAATCGAGTTCTGCTGCGGAAACATCTCCCAGAAAAGCGGCTTTGACTTCCGCATCGACCCATAACTCCGCCAACGGCAGGCGATCGGGTTCCGCATAATGCACGGCTGTTGTCAGACGGTTAAAATTGGGTTGCTGGGCGATCATCTTCATTCACTCGGATTATTCAGCGGTTCACTGATCCCGATCGTCGGACGGACGAAAACGAGCAGCAGTTTACAGGGCGTCGTGCCGGTATTTTTAACGAAAAAATGACCGGCTGCAGCCGAAATAATCATGGATTCAGCCCAGGCTAATGGCATCTGACGACCGTTGGCAGTCTGAATATTGCAGCGTTCGCCACCCACTAAATTCACCGCGAAAGCCGTATTTTCAGTGTCCATTTCGAATTCCCGATCGAATTCAACCCGATGTACTTCCCACCAGGTTTCCTTCTGACTGGAAAGCAGGTATTTTTTCCAACCAGGGCCTTCAGCGATCAATTGCGGTTTGGCAATCAGATGCTCTTTGACATAAGTGCTGTTGCGCTCGAAACGAATATTCTGCCAGGCACGTTCGATATTGATCGGGCGCAGTTTGCCGTTCAGGTCTTTGCGCATCCAGTCGTAAATCTTGAAGGTGAAAATATAAGTCGTAGCGCTGATCTCGAGCACTAAATTATTGCGGCCACTGCCATGCACGGTGCCATTCGGAATCAGAAACAGGTCGTGCGGTTTGGATGGTTCGCTGTTGGCAAATTTGTCGACGTCGATTTCGAGGCCGGTTTCAACGGAATTTTGAACTGCCCGGTAAAATTCATCCGGCTGGCAGCCGTCGGTCATGCCGATATAAACGCGCGCATCCGGTTTGGCATTAATGATATAATAGGATTCGTCCTGCGTGAAGGTTTCGCCGAAATTGCGGCGAACGTAATTCGGGCGCGGATGCACCTGGATCGAAAGATTCCCGCCGTCAATCGTGTCGAGATAGTCGAGCCGGATCGGCCATTCGACGCCAAATTGCCGGGCGGCCTGCGGGCCGAGGACCTTTTCACTTTCCTGAAACATCAGGCAATCGGCCGAAAATTCCAGTCGGTTGGAACCGGATTCGAAGATAATCCCGTTTTCCGGAATAATGATTTCAAACGAGGTCGAAAGATTGACTTTATCGGGATGAACGCCGAAATGTCCCTGCATGAATTGGCCGCCCCACGGACCGGAATAGTACCACGGCCGCACCCGGAAAACGGATTGAGATAATTCCCGCAACGCCGTACGAAAATCAGGACCGTTGGTGAAAGTCAGATGTTCGGGATTCTGCAAGTCGATCAGTCGGTCGATCCGCGGTAAAAGCCGCCGCTTGAGGCGATTCAAGGCCGGCCAGTCCACAAAATATGCCCGTTTATAAAATTCCTCGAAACCGGATTTGTGTGAAGAGCCGAGATTAGTCGTCAGACCCTTCTTGGCATTTTCCTGGATAAGGTCTTTCGGAATGTCGATGTACCACAGTTTGTCCCAGAGTTCGATTAAGGCCGCGCCGGTTCCATATAAAATCGTCAGATGGCCGGGTGTTTCACTACGCGCGATTGCCGCCCGGATGCGCAAATCCGCGATTTTTTCAACATTGAAGAAAATTTCCGGTCCGAACGGAAACTGCGTTCCGAACAGGCGGTCGTCGCCGCCCAGAAACGGTTCGATCTTCGGCAGAATTTCGCTTTCGGCGGCGAGGCAGTCGCCAAAGTCAAACCATTCCGCCTTGACGTTTATTTTTTCCAGAGCAAGCTCCAGGTTACGTCGGAAAGTATGCCAATCCACACCCTGAAAACCGTCGATGACCAAAACGCGTAGACCATCGGCAATTTCGTGCTTTAGCGTTTCGGCCAGAACTCCATAACCGCTGGCGATCAGATTGTCCGCGATCCGAAAAGCCGGGAATGGATCGTACAGACCGCGCGCATATTCAGTGGCATTCTGCGGAATTGGTACGGCAAACGGCGGGGCGATATTGGAATTCATACGGTGGGTTCTCTGTTAATTGATTTATCGAGCAGGGGATGAAAAGCGATTCCCAGCGCGGCGGCGCGATTGCCGAGCGCGGCGGCTTTGATTTGGACGGTTTTGCGTGGGAAAGTCCAGGCCATGGCATGTACCATTTCAATTAAATCCGGTAAAATGATGTCAGCTGAATTCAGTACACCGCCGCCGAGCACAATCGTTTCCGGGCCGTAAGCGTGAATGGCATTGACAATGCCGAGCGCCAGGTCCTGCAGAAAGGTATGCAAGGTCGGAAGATATTCGGTTTTATCGAGCCGGACAGCCTCGCAGAAAACCGGCAGCGGCTCGGAGTATTGTTCCAGTTCCGGGTGAGCCGCTTTGACACGCTGATTAAATGCCGTGGCTGAACAGTACGATTCCAGGCAGCCACGACTGCCGCACGGACACGGTGGTCCATTGCGATCGATGCTTATATGACCGCCGAGTAATCCGCTGACCGGATCGGTGCCTTCATAAGGTTGACCGTTCAAAATCAGCGCTGAGCCAAAACCGGTTCCCAGCGTCATGCAAAGCATTGGATTACTGCCCTGACCGGCCCCGAAACGCCATTCGCCCCAGGCGTATGCGCGGGCATCATTATCGACGATAAAAGGAATATTCAGGGCTTTTTGAAAGGCCTGTTTCAGGTTGACTCCGGCCAGCAACTGACCGGCGCCAATGTCATTATGTAAAATTCCGGTACGCGGATCGACCAGTCCCTTGATAGCCAATCCGCCGCATTCGATCTGATAATTAATTGAAAAATCACGGGCGGCCGCCGTCAGGTTTTCGAGTAAATTACCGCGATTCAGTTCGGCGAGTTTCTGTTCGTGGAAGGCGATTTCGGAGCCAATGGCATCGAAAATGCCGAACTTGATATTCGTGCCGCCATAGTCAATTCCCAGTCGCAAACCAGCCATCATTATTTCCCGAAATAATCTTCCAGGGCGTCGATCAAATGCCGGCGCCAGTTGCCCCAGGTATGGCCTTCGTGATATTCGTGATGGACAACATCATAACCTTTTTCATCCAGCACGGTCTTTAAACGGCGGGCGGCCTCGCAGAAACCGCCTTCGTCCTGCGGTAGGAAGCTGGCCCCGACTTTTCTTTCATAAGTGCCGGCGTCGATCCGGAAGCGAACGTTCTTTTTATCAGACCGGGCGATCATGTGAATCAGCGAATCTTTCTGGAAGGAGTAATAACCGGACTGGCCGTAAGCCAATCCGAAAACGTCCGGTCGCCGGAAACCGATAAATACCGAAACCAGACCGCCGAAAGAATCGCCAGAAACGAGCCGGGCTGATGGTTCCGTCAACGTGCTGTAAGTTTTATCGATGAATGGCACCAGTTCGTCGCATAAGAAGTCCACGTATTTTTCATTCAAACCATATTCGGTCATGCGGTTTGGCATTTCGCCCTTGAAACGGTTGGGCGGCTGGATGAAAACGGCCATGATCGGACGAATTTTGCCATTCTGAATCAGATTATCCAGCATCACCGGGATGTGAGAGAATTCGATGTAATCCTGGCCGTCCTGCAGATAAAGCACCGGATACTTTTGCGATTCGGTATAGTTGGGCGGCAGGTAGATGAAAATGTCATGCGAATAGCCGAGTATCTGCGACTCGTGCACGATTTTGGTAACCCGGGTGAGATCACTTTTTTTCCCATATTGGAACGGTTCGAAAATCGGGTGGCGTTCGTATTTGGGCATAGCCAGTTCGGAAAAGGGCCCGAAACCGTTCAGGACTTTATACGGATTAAGCGGATCCGGAAACGGGAACCCGCTTTTCGTGACCGCAAAGCCGTATTCTAAACGCGCATCCGGTTCTAAAACCATGCGTTTGTATTTCAGGTCGGTGCCGGGAATACTCTCCAAATCCCAGAAATCGGTCCATAGCGTCATGTCGCCGTCGATGACGATATTTGTATCGTTGCCCTGGTAAAGCAGAACGACGGTCGAATCATTCTCGAAAATCGGATAATCACCTTTTCGCACCGCTTGTACGAGTTCATTGGCTGCAATCTGGCGCTCCAGCGGATTTTCGATGGTTTTGATTTTGGCTTCGAATTTCAGAAAAATGTCGTTATGGGCCTGATTACACTGCATGACAAAACCTCCCAAAATGCAAATAAGCAGGGTTGAAATGTAAAAAACTTTATGCATCTTTTCCAACCTCCCGTAGACCTGTTTTGGTTACATTAAAACGTTTACCCTGGTAGCGCAGATTGTGCAACTCGGCCTTCGGATCGAATACCCCGAAATCCGGCTTGGCTGTAATTCCGTTAAGTCCGGCCTGAACGCCGAAAATCGACTCGATGATGACATTGATCCAGGCTCCGCCACCAGATACGGTCCAGTCGCACAGATACGGATAATCGTTGGGACATTTGCGGGCACCGCCATCTTCGGGCGTCACGATTGACTCGATAAACTGCGCCTGCCCGAATGGCCCCTGGTTAGCACTGCGCGCGACGCCTTTCAGCCACTCGAAAGCGACATCACCATGTCCGATTTTGTAAAGAGCGCCGGCAGCCTGCGGTGGCCAGGCCGGATAACCGCCGTTCCATTGGTGATCTGGTCGCGGGCTGAAAATGGTATTGTCGTCATAGGCCGACATGGCGCGAATCCAGGTTTCAGTTTTGAGTTCCTCGTTGAAGAAGCGGAACATCTCAGATTTCTGGGTGTCAGTCAGGTCGTCGCCGATCGTATTTATCGTCGTGAAAAAGTCATAGCAGTGGCGCACTTCGACCATTTTTCCATCGGGAAAACGGGCGTGCCAGAAACCGGCGCCGGGTTTGTATAATTTCTGAACTTCGGGTAGCAGAGTCGCGGCTTCCGTACGGTATTGCCGGGCCTGTTCCGGCTGGCCGGACAGATCGAGCAGATCGGCCATGAAACGCAGATTGAAGACGTTGGCGGCATTCAGGCTGGCGACTTCGTGAATATAGGTACTGACACATTCCAGCAGATTATTGATGCCGCCGTAATCGGCGAGGCCGTGTTTGCTCTTGAAGAAATTCCAACTGTCGGCGTGTTTCTGCAAATGGTCGAGGACGATTTTCGGCCCGGAGCCGTTGATCTGCGTGCCGTCGATTTTTTTCGTGAGCCAGTCTTTCCGGCCATTCCAGCGCAGGAAGTAACTCGACATCGACAGCATCGCATAATCGTTGACCGAATACCACGGTCCGACCGGTCCGCCGGTCAGATAATCCGAGCCGAAGTGGTGATGCATATCCATTTGCATCCAGTGTTCGAGATACTTCTGCATGACGTCCGGATCGAGCAGGGAATGCACTAATTGACTGAGGTGATAGTCCCACAGGAAAGTCGTCGTCAGCCAGTAACGCGGCATGAGTGTGTCATAAGCGCGCCCGTAAACCGAGTAGGGATTGTCGCGTTTGAAATAGACGACGGTCATAATTCCCATGAGATAGAGTTTCAGGATTTCCTTGTCGTCGGTGTAAAGCGTCGGCAGATAGCCGGAATAGCGATTGTTGCCGGGGGTAAAAACAGCCTCAAGTTCGGCGTTCCAGTCGGCTTCGGTTTTTAAGATTTCGGCATCCGGATTGGCGCGGACTTCATCATATTGACGGATGACAGCGTTTGCATTCTCACCAACGACGCTGAGGTAATAGATCGATTTAGTTTCACCGGCCGCGAGTGACAGATGACCGGCAATCCCGGCCGGATTGACATTTTCAGCGAACGGGAAAACGCCCTGAATCTGGAAAGCCTTGCTGTTCTGTGCCTTGAACATAACAGCCGAACGGGCAATGTCCGGTTCAATGGCATTATCATCTTCACTGGGTGGAATGAAGGAATTCCATTTCGTGATCGTCCGGGTAATTGACCCGGCCAGTCCGAATTTAACCGCAACCGTTCGATCGGTTCCGGATCGGTTTTCAACATTCAGCCGGATAATGATACCGTTTTTATCGGTCAGCATAACCGTTTCCGATTGCAGGAACAGGCCGCGGAATTCGGCCTTGCGGATAATTTTATCCGGCCGCCAGTAGAATGTCACCGGCGTTCCGGTGGCCGGAAAATACAAACCATCGATAAAAAGGCCGGCGGTCAGCAATTGTCCCGAACCGAACGGCGGAAAGTTCAGACTGCGGATGCCGGTCAGGTCGATGTCGGCCTGCACCGTGCCGACGAAATTCGTCAGCCCCGGCGGGTTGAAAACATCCCCGAAACGGTGCGTCATCGGACTGCTGATCAAATCGGAAACATGTGGAATCATAATATTAATTGCTCCAGGCAGAATGTACGGTTGAAAATTTATTTATAAACGAGACGATATTAGGCATGCTTTAATAAGACCGTCATAATTTTCTTTTTAGGGACTTTGACCTTAATCCGGTGCGGGTCGTTAATTTTAATTTCTGCCGCAGGCTCTTCGTCCATATCTAAGACGACCGCCCGTTTGACCGGGAAATTCATTGTCAAAATGCCTTGGACGGTTTCATTGGACGGGTTATAAAAGCGCGCAATATAACCGGTACCGGACTCGGCTTTTTTTAAAGCGGTCAGATAGAGCGTCTCCGGCTCGATTTTCAGGAAGGATTCGCATTTGGTCAAGCCTTTTCCGGCATAGCGCCCGTGATGAACACTCATCACCGGGTACTTGTGCTCGCGTTCGCGGCGCAGAACACCGGCGGTTTGCCAGTCGCCGGAATAGAATAACAAGGCCAATTCGTAATGCTGATCGCCCAGGCATTGCGAACCTTCATTGCCAACCCGTGGAACCAAATCCTCGCGGGCAATGCCGGACATTTTCGGATAACTGTAGCCACGCAACAAGGTCATAGCGATTGTGCCACTGTTATTATCCAAAACTTCATATTCCGGCAGGCCAAAATTTAACACGGCCAGACCACGTTTGTCATTCTCGATCCAGACGCCGCCATTGTTCGGTTGCGTACCGGTATAAGGCTCCAGCCAGTCGGTAGTGTCCGGCAGGAAAACGGCGCGTTCCAGCACGTCGAACTGGCCGCTGGAAATGGATTTCTCCGGGCGAAAACCGCTGTCGAACATGACCCGCAAGCGATGATCCTTGATCGTGTTTTCGAGATCAATTTGAATATGCAGTTTGGGATCGCCCTTGTGTAAAGTAACGCGAACCGTAATCGGCAATTCTTTTTCAACGGTGCTGCGTTTTTTCGTGCCGCGAATGACTTCGGCGGGCAGATTCATTTTAATTTTAATGGCGAAAGTCGTGGTCAGCGGCCCGTCGCAAATTTGTCTGATTTCGGCGGAACTACCCAGCGAATTGTAAACCAGATTGCCATCGCCGATCGGTGGAATGCGCGACCACGGATCGCCGGATTCACCGCAATCCTCGAACCAGAGCAGATTCGGGTAAACCGCACCACTATTTTTATCGATAATGGTCAGAGTACCATTCGGCTCAATCTTTACTTTCAGGAATTCATTCTCGAGAGTGTTAGTGGCTGTGATCTGCGAACCGTAATTGGATTTGCGGCCTTCTTCCGGTTTGACAGTGAAGGTTTTAAAGCCGAGGGCCGGCAGATTTTTCGCCTCGAAAGCCACTTTCCACTTGGTTGTGTAATACGAGGTCGGCAGTTCGTGCGGCTCAATCGGGATCACGTAACTTTCCTCGCGGGAAAGCACCTGATGACTGACCTTTTGTCCCTGATCGTCGTAGATCGAGAAGGCGCGATACAGTTTTTCACGCGGGAAGTCGATAAATACCTGTGGAGCTTCATTGCGTTCAAACGGCAGCGGATTGAAAACCGTGACCAGAATATCTTCCGGATTGGCATCGGAGGTGTCAATGCGGGAAACGATTGCGCCGAGCGCGGTTTTCGTCAAGGCCTGACCGATCAGATCGACCTGGTCGAAGCGCGAAAGCATATCCTTGTGAATCTGGTCGGGGCTCAGCCCGCCGATGCCGTCGTGTGAATGGTTGGACAACAGCATTTTCCAGGCGTGGATCAGGGCGCTGGTCGGGTATTTTTCTTCGTTCAGAAGCTCGGTAATTGCGGAAAACGGCTCGGCCCATTGCAGCAGGACGCGCTCGACTTCGGCATTGCGTTGCTTGATATAAATACGCGATGAGAGCGAATCTTTCAGGAAAGCATTGAACATATTATCGGGACTGGGATGGCGGCGTTCGCCTTTTAGGACGGTCAACTTTTCCGGTTCAATGTGCAATTTCAGGTCGGCTAAGAATTTAGGCAGGGAACTGTGGATGAATTTCCAGTCGGGATTGACTTCATTGGCTTTTTTAATAATTTGCGGCAGGTGTTTATTCGGATAAGCGCTGTCCATGCCGTCGAACAGAACCAGGCAATTGCTGGTTGCCTGTTCGAGGATGTCTTCCATCGCCGTTCGGATGCCTTCCGCGACGATTTCCAGGTTGCATGTTTCTCCGTAGGGAGAGCGGATGATGGCCGGTTCTTCCTCGTGATCCTGGTCGGCGCGGCAAAGATGAAATGGCAGACAGCCCTCTTCCCCCCAGCGGAATCCGTGCCAGTCGGGAGCATGCATGGTGCGTTTGGAAACATAGATAAAAAAGGCTCCGCGACTGACATGCCGGCTCAGGCGAACGCCCAGAATCCGGGTGCCGTCCGGAGCTTCCAGAAAATATTCATTGGTGCCTTCGGTGTGGTGAATGCCCCGGTAAAAAATGATACCGTCGATTCCGAAGCCGTCATAAATCTGCGCCATCTGAGAAATCTGGCCGTAGGAAGTCGGCGTATAACCGACGTGTGACGTTTTTCCAAACGAATCGCCGACGCGTTTGCCCATCAGCAAATTACGGATGAGCGATTCGCCGTTCACGGTGAATTCTTCCGGCAAGGTGTACCACGGCCCGACGATCAGCCGACCGGCTTTGATCAACGTTTCCAGTCGCGAACGATTCTCGGGTTTGATTTCCAGATAATCGTCTAAGAAAATGGTCTGGGAATCGAAATTGAAATATTTATACTCGGGATCGGTTTCCATTAAATCCAGCAGATTGTCGATTAATTTGACTAAATGCAGGCGGGTTTCCTGGAACGGAAAACGCCATTCACGGTCCCAGTGAGTATTCGATAAGATGTGGATTTTTTTCTTTTCGCTCATAGTTTTTTCTTTATTTTAAAATTAATAATAGCGGTTAGCCAACCAGATTTCGTGAATCAGATCGTAACTGGCCAGCGGCATGCCCCGGAAAACGCAATTGGATGTGCAGAAAATATAACCGCCGCCGGGCTTGGCATGCGTCAGGCAATATTCGGCGCTGGCGCGTACCTGTTCCGGCGTGCCGGTCTGCATCAGTGAGCAATCGACATTACCGCAGAGAGCCACCTGTTTGCCGTAATTTTCTTTCACGAATTTAATATCGACGCCGGCCATCGGGTCGAGTGAGTGCAGAGCATGTGGTCCGGCCTCCAGCAGGTAGCGGATAATCGGCATGATATTGCCATCGGTGTGTTTGATTACATAAGCACCGGCCTGGCGGAAATAGGTGACGGCTTCTTTCAGGTACGGGGCGATAAATTCTTCAAATTGAGTCGGACTGATAAATGGCCCGGCATTGAAACAATAGTCGCAGCACAGGATAAATCCATCCGCACCGGCTTCCAGCATTTCATGGCAGCGCACGTAACTTTCCGCCACGTTTTTACGGGCGACTTCGTGCATATATTCCGGACGGTCGATCAGGTCGAAGCAGAACTGCTCCATATTATTGAACGGAATCATAAAGGTCGGGTCGTTGTGGCACATTACCATGAATTCGTCGCCGGAGATTTCGCGGATTTCTTTGATCGTATCGCGCACACCGGTTTGGGCGGCGCTTTCATGCTTTCCCATGGTGCGGTTGATGAAAATGATGGAATGATCGAAACGCCGGGCGACGTCAACATACAGGCGGGCGTTGTATTTTACTTTGTCGGTATAGCTCATGCCGGTAACGTCCGGATCGACCGGTCCGCCGATCCAGGTGCGTCCCTGGAAGTCGCGCTCGGTCTCGTCGAATACCAGCTCGAAAGTCGGGACAAAATCCGGCGTGCCGCCATTAAGGACAATTTTCACTCTTTTGCGATGATTCATAGATTTTTCCATAATTGAAAAGGGATTAGATGATTATTGACAGTATTTCTTCAAAATTATTACAATAATGTGAACATAACGAACGGGTGCCACTTTCGGCGATATTGCCATCGGACATGCCGATTGGACTGAATCCCGCCAGCCGAATGGCCGCAATTCCGGCGCCGCTGTCCTCGATACCGATGACGTGATGGCGATTCGAGAATGGAATGCCCAGTCCGACCCGGGCGATTTCGGCGTAAAGCCAGGGATGCGGTTTGGGTGAAAGTTCGCCCAGTGTACCGGGCGCACCTTCCTGCATCGGATACCCGGCGGTGATGATCGCATCATAAAGTTCGGCCGGATCGCCCATATTCAATGTGTAAAAAGTCGACAGAATTTCCGGATAGGCTTTTTCATAAAGGCCGGAAGTCACCAGCCCGATTTTTATGCGACGATTCTTCAGAGTCAGCAGGAAATCCTTTAGTCCGGATCGGGGAATGAAAGCATTCCGACGACCGTTACCTTCCAGAATAGCTTTCATCTCACGCCGCGTATATTCGAAATACCAGACCCGGGCCTGCTCAACGGTTTTCTCCGGACAATATTTGCAGATGCAATACTGGAGATGTTCCGAGACGCTGTGTCCGGAAACAAAAGGAATGTCAGCGTCGGTTAGTTCGAATTTCGGATTGCCTATCAGGCTGGCGATGCTGAGCTGAATGATCCAGATCCAGAATTCTTCACTGCGAACGCTGGTGCCGTCCAGGTCCATCAATACGGCGGTGAGAGGTTTTTCCATTTTTACAGGATGAACCGGATAATAGGCCGGGTATCCCAGGGCTGACCCAACAAACGCCAGCGTATGATCGTCAAACGCCACGAATTCGACTTTGCCGTCACCGGTGGCAATGATGTCGCGCACGCCGTTCCTGCCGACGGAAAAACGTTTATCGGACGTGCTGTTGAGTAAACGTAGTCCGGTATCGGTTGGCAGGTTGCCTAAACCCGGCAGGCTGATGATATTTTTTGTGCAATTGTTTATAGATTTGGTCATTTATCAAATATCTCTCCCGGTTCTATTCCAGGGTCAACCGGATTAAATGAGGATAATATTCTTCGAATTCAATGTAGGTCAGGAAAATCGTTTTACCGTTGTCCAGGGCCAGCTCGGGGTGTTCCTTCCCGGCGTAGATCAGACGTGGATAAGGCAACTTTTTGCCATTGGTGATCCGGGCTTGCCACAGGTCGATTTCCGGGCTCCAGGGGCCCCACAAATTGGGCGCCGTATGACCGACGATTCGATCGGATGTGCGCCAGGAATGAACCGCCAGATAGGCCTGTAAGTGCCGGTTATAGGAAATCGAGACTTCGCTGGGTGCGTCGGTAAACAATACGCCGGCCTCCGCGATATTTGGACCCCATTCCGGTTTAGAAGAAACCAAATATTCGTAAGCATCCAATCGTTCGATCTGATCGAAATCGACCCGCGCCAGGTAGGTTTTCTGGATTTGATCGGCGCCCTGGCTCGTGCCGTAGAGATAGATTTTACGTTCGGAGTAATTCGGGAAAATCGCCGAACCGAAATGCGGTTCGAATTTCTTCCAGAGAATATCACTGCCGTTATGAAAAATGCGTTTGAATTCCCAGGTTTGGTCGCTGCCGATGGCCAGCCCGGAGCCGATCACATCGAAATTGACCGGATAAGCTTCGCCTTTACCATTGATGGCAACAATTTCTTTCTGGGGAATCATTTTAACTTTAACGAAGGAAAGATAGAGTTTACCGTCGATCTTGACCCCGTGCTGACACCAGACCCGGATTTTGTTCGGATCCTCGTCTGCCAGTAATGGCAGGAGTGTTTGAAGAGTGCCGTCCGGATTCAGGATATAGTTGAAATCCTGCAAACCGTCGCTGGCATCCTGGTCGGGCAGAATCAATCCGGTATTGTTGAGCATTTTATCGACGGTGCCCTTGCCGGACATATCATCGCCTCCGACCGCAATGCCGCTGATATACCAGAGACTGGAACCCGGTTCCCGGTTTCCGATCAGGGTGTCGCCAAAAAACCATAAAGATTTCTGATTTCCGAGAGGAATTGAGAAGGCGCCGTCCTGGCCGATCATGCGGTGCGGATTATCGACGAACTGTAATCCCAGGTCGGCGGCGCTTTTAATTTTCAAACTTTTCATGAGTTGTCTTACTTTTCAGATTGATCGGGAGCAGGGACATTTTTCAACTTAAGGGGCAGAAACAAGGCCTCCCGCCCCTTAAGTGTATCACGCCCTAAAAATTCAAATTACTTGGTTAAAACCATCTTGCGTGTCATACTCTGATTACCGGCAATTACTTTATAAAAGTAGATGCCACTCGACAGATTCGAAGCGTCGAAGTTAATGTTATAACGTCCGGCGTCTTTCGTTTCGTTTACCAGGGTGCTGACCGGGTGGCCGAAAAGGTCAAATACCGTCAGGTTGACTGCACTGCGGGCGGCAATCTCGAACTCGATACGGGTGGTCGGGTTGAAAGGATTCGGGTAATTCTGCGAAAGGTTGAATTTCCTGACAACCGAAGCCTCTTCCATGGTCGCGCTTCCGCCGGTGACCGTAATGGTATTACCCAGGCTGTCGCACCAGTAATCGGTGTTAGTGAAATCAAACGAGCCTTCACTGAAGAAATAACCCAGATCGTAAGAGCCGTTCGTATTACCGACGGTCAGGTCAATAGCAACATCAATGTAGGATGTGGTTGACCAGGTAAATCCGGAATCTGATTCACAAGCAACCCATTGCATTTGTTCACCACTCGGATACAGAACCTCCATTGAGTCAATCCAGCCATAATCGACGGCACTCGGATATTTGTCGGCTTGATCCGATGGCAAGAGATGAGTCGTACCATCACCGAAGTCACCACTGTAAGTCACTTCGGTTACGGTCCAGTCATTCGGGAGCATCATGCCCAGGATGCCCCATTTCTTATTGGCATCCGATCCACTGGTCGAAATCGTTAGATTAATTGTGATCGATGACCCAGCCGTGGCCGTTGCAGGTTGGTTGATCTCTTCAAATTTACAACTGTTGAGTGTCAGCATTCCGACAGTCAGAATCGCTAACACGACCATCTTGGTAACATTCGTCTTCATAAAACCTCCTTTGGTTTGGTTATTGTGGTTGATCTTGCAATCATTTTATTCTGCATCGATAATGATTATTGGTAATAATTCGTTCGGCCCGATTTTACAGGAAAATGTACCTTCCCGATTATCCAATGGTTTGAGATGTTGTCCAAGAATGTTGGACCTGAAGATATTCTTACCTTTGAATAAATCGGACGCAACGTCGACCGTGACGGCTTTTTGCGGATCGACGTTGAGCAAATTCAGGATCAGTTCGCCTTTTCGGTAGTTGCTTCGCATCGAAATTAAAATAACTTCCGGCCGGTTGATCGCCAGATACCCGTTTTGCGGTTCATAGCGTTTCAACGGCGCCCGCATAGCAATCGCCGGTGTAGCAACTTCCCAGCCGAATCTGGCCGTAAAGCCGGGATCGAATTGACCGTTTTGAGCCGTCAATGTAAAACGCGTTTTCAGGTGGCCCTCGGTGATCTGGTTACGATTCCAGTTTTGCGGAAAATTGTTGATAAAGTTGGAATACAACACCGGTCTGTTATCCGGATCGGTCTTTTTCAACGCAATCACACGGCTATCGAGCGTGGCCCAGGTGACGGTCGTTTGCTGATCGGAAAGGGCGACTGTTCGGCGAATTGAAAAATCGGTGTTCGATTTCCCCGGCATACAATCCTTCTCAAGATTCAGGAAACCGCCGATATTTTCGATCATTGTCGTCGGTTGTTGAAGTATAAACGGAAAAGCCAAATTATATTCCTCGATGACATCTGTCGTTCCGAGGCGGTTGACGTCAACCGAAAATTCAATATCGATCCGATCCAAATCGCTCCAAAAAATGTATCTGACATTTTCCAGCAGAAAATCCGGCTGTTGGATTTCTAAAATCAGTCGCACCGGTCGTTCATCCCGGATGGTGATCTGCGAGGTCTCTGCCTTCACGAATTTATTTTCCTTACCGACGTTTCTCTGGCAGAGCAATCGGTTGAATTTTTCGTCGGCAATGACTCGTCCGGTTTTTTTATCGGTTATAGTCTGAATCTGACCAGGGGCCGGATTGAAAACCAGGCGATAGAATTTATTTTCGATTGAATTTGGCGATGATATTAAATCCGGTGAATCGCTCTGCGGTTTTCCGGTTACGAACTCATATTTACGGTAACCCAGCGCCGGCATTTTTCGGGCAACGAAAATGACTTCGTTGTCTTTCTGGTAACTCGGAACAACTTTCCCGCTGGTAAGATCGACAACCTGATAAACAGTCTGATTCAGATGCGGTAATTGCGCCGCCACGGGGACGTCTCTTTCCCAACTTAGCGTATTGAAAACCATCGTTCCGTTGGCTTCGAGACCGAAATGCGGTTTGCCAAAACGATAACCTCCGCGTTCCAAAATTTCTTCGGCCAGTAATTCGGCCGACCGTATATTGCCGACGCGGTTGGCGACCGCCCATTGATTCTCTTCGAGCGAGCCATAACTATATTCGAGACCGGAGCCGTGTCCGGCAAAATTAAGGGTGGTGCGATAAGCCTCGGCGAGTTCTTCTTCTTCCGGCAAAACATTTGGATTCATTAGCCAGTCGAGGGTAGTTAACTTTTCGGCGGAGATCAATTTATGCTGGATGGCGCGATGTTTGATAAACAGTTCGGGTTCGCTCTGATACATGATGTCCCAGTAAGAGGTCCAATCACCGCGTACCGTTGGGATTGTACCGGAATATTTCGCGGTAAAATCGGTAGCGAATTGGGCCAGATTGGAAATGATGATTTTCGGAAATTCATACTCCCGGTTCCACTTCTGAGCGGCCTCGAACTGCGCGTCCGGAACGCTGCCGTTATCGCTCATGGCGGAGTTTATACAGACGAGATCATAGACATAACCGGTGGATTCCAGTTTCTTCAGGTTTTGCCACAACCCCAGCATAACGCCGGTGGAATCCTTCTCAAGACCATAGTTCATTCCCTCATTGTAGGCATTGGTCAGATAGGTAATCACCTTGCTTTTTTCAGGACCTTCCCAGAAGAAGACTTTCGGGATGTTTTGCTGGATCGAATATTTGCCATAAAAATCGTTGAGTCCGCATACCAGAAAGTTTGCTCCGACCTGATTCAGCGCCTGCGGCACGACCCATGATAGACCGGGCAGGTCGTTGACGATTGCGGCGTTGTACTTCAGACCAAATTCATCGGCGAGCCGTTTCGCCAGGTCGAACGAGCGGATCATTTCCGCATAATCGATCCAGCCGGTATATGGGTTGGAGTAAAGTGGCGAAAGCGCGATGCGGCCGGATTTGATAAAATCCATCAGTTTTTGAAATTGCTCCGTCGGGCGGGATTTGCGGAATTGTTCGAGACACCAGGTGGCTTCGATCGTCCACTTGAAATCCGGATATTTTTCGCAATATTCCAGCACATCGTCCAGAGCCTTGACCTGCCTTTCCACGACCACCGGCTGAGTGTTCGTATAACCAATATCCAGATGGGAAATCATGTTCAGGTAAACCTGGTAATGTTTTTGTTTGGGCAGGCGGACCTGTTTGCTGACTTTCCGTGCACCGGATTTCAGACTGCAATCGGCCATAACATCCCGATCCGGCTCGGCAATGTAAATCGCATGACGGCTGATTCCGGCCGGTATTGGCGATAGGGAAAAGGAATATTTCTTTTTATTAATATTAATATCAAAAGTCGCCGCCTCTCTCAAAGCCGCAGAGGTCGTGACGACTACGTCGAGTCGCTGAATGAGACCGTTGGCGCTTTTCCTGAAAAAGAAAGTCGGTGTAACCTCGAAATCCAAGCGGTTTTCAGCATCCGGAATTCGCACTTCAACATTATTCGACGGTTGAAAAGAGGAATCTGTCAGCCGGGCATAAAATCCCCATTGGAAATCGAGTCCGCCAAACCAATCGGGAAGCGTATTATTATGGGAATTCTGGACGGTCAGAATCAGCAGGTTTTTCCCCTTTTTCAGGTGAATCGCAACGGTATCATTGTCGGCTTTGGCGTTGCGCTCTGCCCAATGTTTGAAAATTTCCTGTCCGTTCAGGAAAATCTTCAAACGTGAATTACTGCCGGTCAACAGAAACGCGTCCTGTTCGGAATTACTGTAAATATAACTTGCCGCTAAGCCGGCTTTGCCCCACCAGATTTTTTCGGTCCCCCGACCGGGAATTGCCCAGCCGACGGCCGCGTTCAAATCGACGTAGCCGGTATTGTCCGGAGCGTGATATTGCCATTGAGCGGTTTTGGATAAAGTCAGGTCGCTGAATTCGGTTTTTCGCAGAGAAGGCTCAACTGTTTTCTCATCGATCAGCAATTTATCGGCGATCATGCCGAAACCGAGGTATTCCAGTTCAAAAGGTCCGGCGACCAACCAGGCCGGAATCGTACCATTGGCGTTCAATTCCATGGGCTCAGCTCCAAGAATATTCGATAATCCAAGTATACAGCAAAAGGTTGAAATTAGCCGAAATTGTCTGTTGATATAGATTCTTTTCATTTTATTATCCTTTGATGCCACTCATCATAAAACCGCGGATGAAATATTTCTGAAACAGGAAGAACAGTACGATGACCGGCAGCATTACCAGCACCGAGGCGGCCATCAGCACGCCCCATTCGGTCTGATATTGTCCGACGAACATCGCCAGGCCGAGCGCCAGCGTGCCTTTCAGTTTATCGGAAAGATAGATCAACGGCCCGAGGAAGTCGTTCCAGGTCATCATAAAAGTCAGGATGGCGACGGTTGCCAGGGCCGGTTTGGCGAGCGGTAAAACTATTTTCCAGTAAATCCTGAATTCCGAACAGCCGTCGAGTCGGGCGGCTTCAAACAATTCCTTCGGGATCGTCAGAAAGAATTGCCGTAGCAGGAAAATATTGAAGGCTCCGCCGCCGAAAAAGGCTGGTACGATCAACGGCTTGAAAGTGTTCAGCCAGCCGAATTGCTTGTACAGAACAAAAACCGGGATCATCGTGACTTGAGCCGGCAACATCATCGTACCCAGCACGAAAATGAACAGCCAATCGCGTCCCGGCCATTTCAGGCAGGCGAAAGCGTAAGCCACCAGCGAACTGGAAATCAGCGTACCGAGAATGGTCATCACGGAAATGAAGACCGAGTTTTTCAGGTAAACGAAAAATGGCATCTTGGTAAAAACTTTGGCGTAGTTGTCCCAGTGAAGATCTTTCGGAATCCACTGCGGCGGGATCGCGAAGATCGACTCGCTGCCTTTCAGCGAAGTTGAAATGATCCAGATAAAAGGCAGAATCAACACAACCGCCGCACAGATCAACAAAAGATAGGTCACAAAAGTACGCGAGGTTTTAAAATTCGGCCGCTTCATTTGCCCTCGTAGTAAACGACTTTTTTACCGACGACGAACTGCATCAGGGTGACAACCAGGATAATTAACAACAGTAACCAGGCTAATGCCGAAGCGTAGCCCATGCTGAAATCATCAAATGCTTTATAATAAAGATAAAGATTGTAAAAAAGGGTCGAATTCAGCGGGCCGCCCTTGGTCATAACATAGGCTTCCGTAAAAACCTGGAACGAGAAAATGACCTCTAGCACCGTCCATAGGAAAATGACCGACGAGATCATAGGCACAGTGATATGCCGGAATTTGGCCCACCAGCCGCCACCGTCGATATCGACCACCTCGTAAAGTGCGGTCGGGATACCCTGCAAAGCCGCGAGGAAAACCAGCATCCGTCCGCCGCCGATCGACCACAAACTCATCAATACCATCGAGAATTTCGACCAGTGCGGACTCTGCAGCCAGAGCGGACCGGGAATTCCGAAAACCGCCAAAATTGAATTGAATAAGCCGTACTGCGGATTCAATAACCACAACCAGAGCGCCGAAAGCACGACTCCGGTAATGATCGACGGAATGAAAAAAACTGTCCGGAAAAAGCGGATGCCTTTGACGGCGTTGTTGACCAGCACCGCCAGCAGGAGCGAACCCAGGATGACCAGCGGCACGCGCACGACGGTGTATAACAATGTATTCCAGATCGATTTCCAGAAATAGGGATCGTGTCCGATTAACTCTTTGTAATTACCGAGACCGATAAACTGCGGAACGCGCAAGACATCGTACTGGCAGAGGCTGTAATAAAACGACATCACAATCGGGTACAGGCCGAAAACCAGGAAGCCGATAATCCAGGGCGCCACGAAAAGATAGCCGAGCAGGGCTTGCTTTTTCTTGAGAGGACTTTTTTGCGGTTTGGTTATTTGGTTATTCATCGAAAAAATTCATTTTTGATCTTACATATTCATCATAGGTCAGGGCCTTGTTCAGTTCATGCTGGATAATGCTCTGGGCCGTGCCGAGCGCTTTTTCAATTGATTGGTTGCCATAGACGACCTGCTCCTGGGCGGTATAAAATTCACGCCAGAAAACGTCGTGCGCCATCGGGATGATCGTCGATGAATGGGCATGCTCGAGTTGAGTCACGAAGATTTGCATTTTTCCGTCCCGTAAGAAAACCGGATCGGCGGTCGCCAGCCGATTAGTTGGGAACAAATTCTGATCCATTGCGGTGTAGGCATTTAATTGTGTTTCTTTACTGGCGGCGAATTTGATGAATTCCCAGGCGGCTTCCGGATCCTTCGAACCGCGCGGAATGGCGATCCACCAGCTGCCGGTCGATGATGCAATCGGACAACCGGGCATGGTTGGAGTCAACGCCACACCATACTCGACATTGGGTGCGTGAATCCGCAGATAGTCGGGAAAGATATTCGGCAGGATCATCATGGCCACTTTCTCGGCGGCAAAGGCCTGCTGGTCGCCATATCCGAATCCGGCCGCAAAGGCTTCGATTTTACCGATCGGATACGGTTTGAGAAAATCGAGAATCCATTGAGTCGCCCTGAGCATAGCCGGATTGACCAGCGTAACCGTTTTGCCATCGGCACTCAGGAAAGAAGCGCCTAATTCCCAGGCAATGATCGTAGCGGTGGCCGGTGAGTTCTGGGAAGCGACCAGGCTGGAACGGTAGAACGGGAAAAAGCCCATCTGGATGATGTTCCCGGATTTATCGTAACGCATCAGTTTTTGATTGTATTCGACGACTTCGGCCCAGGTTTTGGGTGGACATACCGGATCGAGACCGGCCTGGCGGAACAGTTTTTTATTATAATAAAAGGCATAGGAAGCCGAACTGATCGGAATGCCGAAGATATGTCCCTGCCATCTCATTTCCTCCCAAAGCGCCGGGAATATCGCGGTTGTGTCGAACCGGTCGCGCTCGATGAATTTATCGAGCGGCATCAAGGCCATGCGGGAGGCCCATTTGACGATTGGGATGAACTGCGAAACCGCATCCGGCGGATTGTCACTCAGAATTGCAGTAAGAACTTTTTTCTCCTGTTCCTGCCAGGGAATGGCGTTGGACAGGACGCGAATCGAATCCTGTGCGGCGTTGAAAGCGGTTACGATAAACGGAATTTCCTCTTTCTGTCCGGTGCAGCTCCAGAATGAAATCGTACGCCGGCCGTTTTGATGGGCCCGGCCGTGGGGATAAAACAGGATTACCATGATCCCGACTATCAGCAGAGCCGTAAACAATATTTTCATTATATTGCCGGTCGTCGCTCTCATTTTAACAGCATCATCTTGCGGGTTTCGTTAATGACTTTCTGGTTAGTTGTCCTGATTTGGATTTGAGCGAAGTAGACACCGCTCGGGAGCGACCGCCCGCCGTCATCGGCGCCGTTCCAGATAACCTGATGGGTTCCGGCTCCCACGCGATTTTGAACCAGGTTGCGAACGGTCCGCCCATTCAAGTCGTAAATCTTTAATATCACTTCAGCCGGTTGCACCAACCGATAAGCAATACAGGTAGTCGCATTGAAGGGATTCGGATAGTTTTGTTTCAGGTGAAAGGATTCGGCCAGGGATGGTTTTTCATTGTGGGTGGCAACAATCTCATCTTCGCCGAATTTGATATTGATAAAGCGCGGATGATAAATATCGCCGATGTCAAAAGCACCATTGCCAATCGTATTGACGTTGTAGCTGATCAGAAACTCGCCCGGTTTGGACAGATGCGGATGGGCTTTGGCACAATAGGTAACGGCGGAATAGGCGGAATATTCCGCGACTTCCGGACAGGTGTAGATTGTCCTGTATAATGAAAACGGCCCAACCGGCGTGTTTCCGATCCGGATTGCAACCGATTCGGACATGGTGTCGAGTTGAAAAACCAGTATGAATTGTCCGTTGGGCAGCTGCGAAATGCTGAATTCCTGCGAAACCCGTTCGGTCAGCGGTGCGCTCTGCGAAATGTCCGCCACCCACTCGCTGCCGTTGTAAAATGTGTATTTGGAAAAATCGGTAAAATCGGCTTCCGGCACCCGGGCGGCCAGCAGTTCCTTGCTGCTGGAATACGAACGGACACCGTAAATATAAATATATCCGTCCGGATTCTGACACCCGCTGGTCTCCGTCATCGGTAGAATCGCTCCGCTGAAAACCGACTGAACCGTGCTTGATTCATTATAAATAAGAGGTACTTCTCTCTGGGTGTATGAAGGAACGATTTTCGTTGAATTTGGAACGAATGATATCAAGATAACGCCGTTTATTCCCCAATCCCATTGACCGGTTCCGGTGGGATGCATCCGTATAAAGAAAACATGAACGGAATCTCCGATTGCCATTCCGTCCATCGGCCAGTACCAGTCGCCTGGCGCCGAATTGGGAGTATTGGGAATAAAGATCGAACCGTAATTACTGTCCCATTCGAACTTGACTTTACTCGCGTCGGGAAACCTTGATTCCAGCAAAGCGACCGTATTGTTAATCAGGATATTGTTGATCCGCAGATCCTGGTCATTAATGTTGCCGAGAAACGTGTCGCCCCACAAAAACAGCGTCGATTCCGGTTCGGATTCCACATAGACTTCTTTGCCGGACAGGGGAATGGAATAAGTTCCGTCGGAACCGGTCCAGCCGGAAGTCCGGTCAAAAAGTGTTTCCCAGTCATAGTCGGCCGTCACGGCGAATTTCCAGGGATTGAATTCCGGAAAACTGGTCGAATCGGGAATACCGATCTGGTGCGGATAAGAGATCGCCGTCGAGCTGGTACCCAGCATACCGGTTGCGGCTTTGGTAAACAGGTAGCCGATATTAAACAAACCTGCCCGTTCGCCGACCTTGAATGACAGATCGACGATAACATCAAAGGCGGCCGAGGCTGTATAGCCGGTGTCGGACAGGCAGACGATCCATTTCAGGTTGTCGCCGGAATTCGCCGGCGGATAATGAACGTTCACGGAATCGGTCCAGGCCGATGACTCAACCAGCCGGCCGGAACCGTGCGGACTGGAATAATTCCCGGAAAGCAGTTGCCAGTCGTCCGGCACCAGCATTCCTAGGATCCCTCTGGTTGGATTGCTGGCATCCGGATTTGAAACGGTCAGATTCAGTTCGACCGCGACAGTGTCGTTCGGCCGCGCGGTGGACGGTTGAGATACCGAATTGATCTTACAGCTTGCAAGGCCGAGCATAACCGTAACAATGAATGAAGATAATAAAAGATGGTGTTGCCAGGTCGTAGATTTCAGATTGTGCCGGAATGTGATGCTTTTAGTCATTATACTTCCTTATTTAAATTGATACCCCCAGAGTAAAACGGTGGGTCGCGCCGAAAATATCGCCGTAGGAAACGTAGGCATAATCCGCCGCGGCTCCGAACCGTCCAATGTTCGGTAATTTAAGCCCGAAACCGGTTGTCAGATAGTGTTCGCTGTCATTGGTGCGATAACCGCCGCGCAAGGCCAGAATTTTTAGAAATTCGTATTCGAATCCAATGCAAATATATTCGTTGGCGTCGGTCGGATGCAGTAACTCCGCCGAAACTGTCAGGCGTTGGGAATTGGTCTTGAAAATATTATCGCTGGCGCCGACTCTGAATAGCAGCGGCATCCGAAATTGCTGGTCGGCCAAAACCTTGTCCGATCCGAAATGCTGGAGCGCGAAGGCTAATTTCAGATCACGGAAACCGGTCCGATAAATCGTGCCGATGTCGAATAAAACGTTGCTGTAATGATAATTATCCAGCACTTCCTGAGCATATTTTACTTGCAATCCGATAGTCAGTTTATTAGTGAACCGGCGGGCTACCGCCAAGGCTATCAGATAATCGCCGGCGCTGATCATATTTCCGGTTCCCTCAGGAGCCGTAACGGTGGTCTCCTCGAAATCCTGAATGCGGAAACTAATTGCGCTGATTCCGATCATATAGGCTTTAACCGGAAAAGCGAGCGCGCAGGCATCGTGCTTGCTTTCCACCAACCAATTGCTGTGTGAAAAAGTTGCCGCCGGGCCGGAAAGAAAACCGATACCGGCGACATTCCAGAATACGGAATTCACGCCTTCCGACAAGCTGGTAAAGGCTTCGCCCATGGCGGACTCGCGGGCTCCGATACCGATTTTCAGGAATTGCAGACCGGCGCTGCCGGCTTTGGTAAAATCGAATCCGTAATCAATTTGGGCTATTAAATTTACTGTCAGGATTACGGTCACAGCTATTAAAAGCGAAAATTTCTTCATGAGCCCCACCTTTATTTGATTAGGATTAACGAGCCTTTGGCGTTTCCGACATTCGATTCGACCGTCCAGAAGTAGATGCCCGGCGCCGTTCGCTGGCGCGAGTCGGTCAGCTGATCCCAAAGTTCTTCCCCGGACAAGGTATTGTTGTGTTTCAGGGTTCTGACCAGCTCGCCGGCGGAGGTATAAATTCGTACCGTACATTTGGCCGGCAGATTGGTCCAAACAATTGAATTGGCATCCGCCGGAAGAGGAAATCCGGACATTTTCCGGAACGGATTAGGAAAGACTTTGACATTCAAGGCATTTTCAGCCGGTAAACTGGCGGCTTTGACGGCGATCTCATTCCGATTGGTAAACCAGCTTGCATTACCATATTTATCGACGGAAACGACACTGTAAAAATATCCGGCACCTAAAGTGACTGCGTCTTCGTAAACCCATTTGTCCTTACCTGGTTCGGTAAAATAACGTTTACGATCTAAGGAAGATGTCGGACGGATCTTTTTTGGTAGAGCGATATAAGGCCCGGCAAATCCCCGCTCACTCCGATAAATCAAATAATGGGCTATGTCATTTTCACCAGTCAGCGGATCAATATAATTGGTATCCATCGGTTCCCAGATCAGTTCTATGGTCTGATTAGTCGGATTCGGCAGTATTTCCAGCACCGGAGAAGGCGGCGGAACCTGCTGAACCGCGCAATTATTGGAATACAGGGTTTTGGCATTATCAACCGTAGTCTGGAGCATCGTCATTCCCTGGGGAAGCAGGTTACTCTGAACACTATCCAGATCGGCAAATTCGATATTTATACAGTTTTCAATCGGTAAGCCGTCAACAGCCTCGACAATCGAAATCCGGACGGAATCGGCAGCATTCAGATCATAGGGTCCGCAACTCATTATCATAATTGGAGTGATGTGGGTTTCGGGATCGGATTGAAGCGATTTATCGGAACCGGTCAAAAGTGCATACAAGTCGGATGGGCTGGCAGTGCCGTTTAAAGTAAACATATTGCTTTTATTCTGGATGATACTGGTCCAGAAGACATTGGCAGGCTGAGAACGACCGTCTTTGGCCGCATCGGCTCCCAATAGACCATATCCGGCATATCCGGGCGTGCGGATCTCCTGGACGTCGTCCCAGTAATTGCCCCAATCCCACATATATTGAGTATAATCGGCCATGTAATTATCATAGGCATATAAAAGGGCGCGGGAGCTGTCATAGGCTACCGATTCGTCTTCGCGGCTCAGTTCATCGCCCCAGCCGTTGTGGACGATGATATCCTGGTAACTCGGCCGGATCAGATAGACAAATCCGAAATATGCATCACTGATCTTCGCACTGGTCTGATTGGTAAAGACATAATCGATAATGATGAAGTTATTAATATCCGGATAGCTCCAGGCCTTGCTGGTACGTTTGACGCGGATATTTTCGGGAGTTGTCCATTGAGCGACAATCGTCTGTTCCGGTTTTGCCGGATCATAACCGGTATTTTCCACATAATTTTTCGTTTTGACAGGCTCCTCGAACGTTCCATAATAGACGGCCGAGATCGGTCCGTTTTCTGAAAAACAAACATTTCCGCTATTGTCTTTCCAGCCAACCCAAATACCGGCTCCGACCATATATGAACGCTGATCGTCTTTCGTCGTTAATTCATGAGGACCGCCGGGCCAGTCCATGCAGGGATAAAACTGATACCGGCTGGTTGGATTCGGAGCGCCGATCGTACCGTCATCCTTCATGGTTTCCCAGAGAATGCCGCGATCGTGAATTTTAAAAGAGGGAGTACGCTGAGCCCGGACGGGGGCACATATCAGCATCATCACAGACAATACCGAGATGCTTTTTATAATAGGTTTAATCATAATTTGATCCTTCACTTTACACCGTTCTCATCGGAAGCAATACTTCAATCCAAAATAAATTCGGCGGGGCGGAGCATAGGTTAGCCAGGAAATATCATAGCCGTAGGTATCGACTGTCGTAACATTCCCGTTATCGATGTAATCCGCCAGAATGACCTTGCTGCTGCTTCCCCAATAGTCTGAACCAAGCGAGATCAGACATTTCCAGTTGAACAGATTTGTAACACGGGCAAAAGCAATGAACTGGTTATCTTTACCGATCTTGAATGTTTTTTCCAATCGCAGATTCACGGTCTGATAGGGCGGGTAACGGTAATTATCGTATGTATCCGGCGGATCATCGACCTCCGCGTAGGTGAAAGTCTGACCGCTGACAAATTGATACAGAATACTGGCGCTGGTGCCTTCGAATAGCGGCGTAATGACCGGTATGCGAAGATCATCCGGATATTTCAAATAAAGGTTCGCACGCAGAGTGTGCGGCCGGCTGTAGGTGTTTTGGACCGGGATGCGTTTATTCACATCACTGTCCCAGGTATAGGTATAATTTCCCGACGAATCAATTTTAATACAGGCCGGACTGGCGCGACCGACAGTTGACTTGGAAAAACTATAGCTGATATCAAGGGTGTAATTACTGGACATCAAGGTACGAAAGGTTACTTCGACTCCGCGGGCATCTCCGTAATCTCCCGGGAAAGAACTGACGTAAAAAATCGTTTGAGAAGTTTCCTTGATATAAGGATTATAGCCGTAAATGCGCCGGTCGAATAATTGCGCCCGCGCATCGGTCTTATCGAACATATCCTTATAAAATGCCGTAACCTCCAGGGAAGCCAGATCGCCGAAATTCTGCTTAACGCCGACTTCAAATGACTTGGTTAATTCCGGTTTCAAGGGTTCAAGTGTCAGAAACACAACCCGCTCCGGATCGCCAGAGTTCGAAGGGATGTGACTGGGTTCGCGCCCCTCGGCCGCCGCCGCGGCATTTTCGGCAGCGATTGCATTGACCAGATACAATGAACGCAAATAGCTAAGCTCAAACATGCGATCCAGCGGCGGCATCTGGTAAAAATGCCCGTAGCTGAAGTGCATAAGAGTTTTATCGGTAATCGGAAATGAAACCCCTAGGCGGGGACTGATCATGTGGTAAGGATCGACTTTTTCCTGAGGCTGATTAAGGACATTTTCCCAGCAATATTTAATATTGCCGTTAGAATCAACCTGATCTCCGTCAGGATCCAAACTTTCCTGGTAATCGGGATTGGCGCTGAACTGGTATATATTATTCGTCGCGAACCACTCGCGATTGGCGTTGAAATAATCGTAACGCAGACCCAGGTTCAGGATCATGCTCTCGAATTCCATTTTATTCTGAATATAGGTCGCGAATTGAACGGGGTAATAAGTTTTATTCAAACCGCGGTTCATATATAATTCGGGATGCTCCTGCCATTCCGTAGATGAAGCAAAACGGTAGGATTTTAATTCGGCATATTTGTTATAGCGGAACTCGAATCCGGATTTAAAATAATTGAAAGAATTCCACTGCCAGTTCCAGCTGCCGATCATCGACAAATCGCTGGTCTGCCAGTGCTGATCGTAGATAAACGACCAGGCGTCAAACGGTTCGACGGAGGTTTCATAAGAAAGTTTATTGTAGCGCTGCCAGCCCCAAATATCCGGGTTCAAACTGCTGCCCAATTCCGTATATTCACTGGGATATTCTTTAATGTCGGTCAGATAATAGCTGAGTTTCAAATCATAATTCATTTTATCGGAAATGATATGATCCCAGAGCGCACTTACCAGCACGTTTTTCGTATCCAGTAAGGAACCCCAGCCGCGATAATATTTTGCCTGATTCATATACTGACCATATTCCTGCATGGTTGAGGCTTCGTCAAGGTTATACAAACCGCTCAAACGTAATTTCATATTCGATTTTATCTGGAAGGCGAAATTGTAGGTCAGGTTGGTAACGTCATGCGAGTTCCGCGGATGCGGCAGAGTGTAAGCCTCGCTCTTGAGTTGCGACGCCAAGAAAAATGTACTCGCGATATCGCCGATCTTAAAAAGCGGTCCGCCGACCGTGAAATAAAAATTATAATCCGGAATTTTGCGATAATTGTAAATATTCTTCTTCCGATAAGCTGTCATCCAATCCGGATCGAGTGCTCCGAGAGCCAAAGAATCGTTGTGATATTTATAATCATAATCCAGCCACCAGATATCGTCGGGTGCGTTAGTATGATCGCGGTATTCTTTCTGGTATTTGGACCACCATTTCTCGTCTGCGGCAGACATTCGTTCGCCAAATGCCGCCGAATCAGCAGCTGTCGGAACAGAACTTCCAAAAGAAGCCGACCAGCTGTTATATTCGCCATACATATTATTGATATAATTCTGGTATTTGGTCGAATTCGGGTGAGAATAGATATAATTACCGAAATGATGTTGTCCGGCGAGACCGTATTCATAATCAAACGAAAAATTAATTTTGTCTTTTCCTTCTTTGGTAGCAACGTTAACGATACCGGACTGGGCCTCCCCGTATTCGGCATTGAAGCCTGAAGTAATAATCTGGACTTCCTGGACGGAATTGATGTTGATGTTGGAAAAAGAGCCGCCCCGGTCAGCCCGGCCTTCGATGAGGGACGCGACTCTCACACCATCTACAAACCACTTAACTTCACCCTGATCACCACCGCGGATTGAATAACGCTGCTCTCCGCGTCCGGTTGCATTCGGCCCGCTTACGACCGGCAAAGGATCCAAGAAGACTCCGGTCTGAACCATCAGGGCCTCTTTGGCGTCCCGGAAAGGTAATTGGATTAATTCTTCCAACTCGACGAACTGGGTACTGTTGGTTATATCTTTTTGAATAACCGGGCGCTTGGCGACTACGACGACCTCTTCGCCCAGATCAATAGCCTGAGTTACCATAGCGGCATTGACGGTCGTAGTATGATCGATAATGACTTTAATATCGGTAATGGTCGTTTTCTTATACCCGATGATGGAAATATTGAGAGAATAAGTCCCGGGTGGAACCGATAAAATGAAATATTCACCATTCTGGTCGGTGGCAGATCCAAACACCGTACCTTCCAGAATCACATTGGCGCCAATAAGCGGCGAACCGGTGGTTTTATCGGTTATAATACCACGGATTTTCCCGGTAATGCCGGCCGAACAGATCGCAAACATCAGCAGCATTACCATTCCAATTAAGATGATTTTATTGATTATTCGCCCCATTTAACAACTCCCATTACTAAAAATATCAAACAACAATCACATATATCGATCGATTATATCGCGGATGATTTTAAAGCGGGTTTCCATGAGTTCGATAACTTCTTTTTCATCGCCGGCCTTGAGAGCCGTGAGCAGATTACGATGAATCTCATAATCCTTTTCACGTGGCATATGCGCATTGAGGATCGCCAACTGATCTTCGGAATAGAGATTGGTAATCGCGATCACGATTTCGAATAGAATAGTGTTGTTAGCGGCCTGGCGCATCATGTTTTCGATTTCGAGATAGTTCAGGGCACATTTGAAATAGTCGTCCGGATAATTGGCCGTCCTCTCCATCAGTTGCTCGATTCGGGATAAGTGTTCGGCATCCAGGTTGGGCATTGCCAGATGAATAATACGGCTTTCGATGGCGATCCTGGCATCGATCAATTCCAGCAGTTTCTCCTTTTTCAGCGGTTTGTAAATGATGACCGGATTGGGCAGAAACAATCGGTCGAAATATTTACCGACATACATGCCGGAACCATGTTTGACTTCGACGGTGCCAATCGTTTCCAGTTTCTTGATAGCCTCGCGCAAAGTCGGCAATCCGACGCCGAAAAGTTTGGCCAGTTCGGCGGTTGCCGGAAGCCGGTCGCCCTTGCGGTAATTACGATCGATGATGAAATTCCGGATCTCCCGGGCGATCGAATCCGGGAGGGATTGTTTGTTAATGGGCGTGATGTTATTCATGATTTCCACCAGTTATGGGTTATTGAATGAATTCTGTAAAAACAAGGAGTAAGAGCATAGATATTTGAAGGCAGATTCAGGATATTTTTAACCAGGCCGGTTAGCATAGGCATTTTTGCTCCTCGATATTTGTCAAATCATAAAGTTATTTGATGACTTTACAACTAAAGAATTGTAATCTTTTTTTTATTAAATGGCAAGAAAAATTTTTATATGAAGTTAATTGTGTGAAAATCTCGACGATAATCAAATACTTGCCGACCTGAATAACCGGTAAATGTCAGGCGGATCAATATGCTCCCAGGGATTTTGCCAATTCAATAATTGCCTTAAAATCGGCCAGACTGACGCTGGAAGGCACTGAATGATCGGAAGAAAAAATATAGCCACCGGATTCTTTCAGGACTGGAATCACGCGCTGCATTTCCGCCGCGATGGCTTGCGAATCGTTCCATAAGACCGCATTAATACCGCCATTTAGCATTAAGTCTTTACCGAAAGATTTTTTCAACCGGATCGGATCCATGCCGGCTTTGACTTCCAGGGGATGGAGAGCGTCCAATCCCATGTCGATCAGTTCGGGAATAAAAGGATTAATATCGCCGCAGGAATGCAGATGGGCTTTAATGCCTTTGGCATGCGCCCAATCGATGGCCTTTTGATGATACGGCTTCAATAGATCCCGATACATTTGCAATGAAAAAAACTGGTTATGCTTGTAACCCATATCGTCCGGCCACCAGATGCTGTCAAATTCATAACCGGCCTGCCAGACCATATCCAGGAGTTTCAGATTAATATCCAAAAGATGACCGAACATATCCCGGCACCATTCCGGGTCTTCAATCAGGGCGAAAAGAATCCGCTCGGTTCCGACAATCCATGAATGGGTAACGTCGAATCCGAACCATAGTCCGGCCTGAATCCAAGCTCCACATTCTTTCCACTTCCGGTAATTTCGCTTTAATTCAGCCCAGTTGATGCGCTCCGGATCCGGAGTAATCAGTTTTTTAGCCGGTTGCCATCGCTCCGGATCGGTAATCGTGAAATTTATAAATTCCGGCGTGGACTGAACGTGCTTCCATTCTTTTTGGGTCGCACCCCATTTGGTCGTGTAAATCTTATATTCCTCAGTTTCTTCAATTATCGATTCGGGATAACGAGGTGAATTATCGACCCGGATGCGCTCGACACGATCTACGCCAAAATAATCTGTCCAGTCCTGTTTTTCCGGTAAGCCTTCCCGGTGCCAGCGTTCGATAGTTGTTCGCCACGGTGAATCGGTAATCGGGATGCGGTCGGCTTCGCGATGCTCGAACATCCGTAAAATTCTTTCGCGGGTGGTCATGGTTTTTGTCATTTATCATTCACTTTCCTAAATTCATAAAGTCATTTGTTGACTTTAGAACGCGAAAAGTTTATATTAATTTCCGCTTAGTATCAAGAAGAAATTTATCAACAACGTATTTCTGAAAGATTAACCGCATAACCGAAATGAGAATGAAATGGCAACCATCGAATTAAAAAATCTGACTAAAGTATTTGGCAAAGACACCACCGTTATTAAGAATCTGAACCTGACAGTCAATGACGGGGAGTTTTATGTGCTGGTCGGCCCGTCTGGATGTGGCAAATCGACGACTTTACGAATAATCGCCGGATTAGAAGATGCTACAGAAGGTGAAGTCTATATTGACGGTAAATTGGTCAATAACATGGCGCCCAAAGACCGCGATATTGCCATGGTCTTTCAAAATTATGCCCTCTACCCGCACATGACGGTTTATGAAAACATGGCATTTGGACTCAAACTGCGCAATATATCCAAAAATGAAATCGATAAACGGGTAAAAGAAGCCGCCGAGATTCTGGAGCTGACTGACTTTCTAAAACGCAAACCGAAGCAACTTTCAGGCGGTCAAAGTCAGCGGGTGGCGCTGGGACGGGCAATCGTGCGCAATCCAAAAGTTTTTCTGTTCGACGAACCCTTGTCAAATCTGGATGCTAAACTGCGGTTACAAATGCGAACGGAAATTAAAAAACTGCATCAGCAACTGAAGATAACCATGGTGTACGTAACCCATGACCAGGTCGAAGCCATGACCATGGGTGACCGGATTTCGGTTATGAAGGATGGCCTTGTACATCAGGTCGATTCGCCGCTGGAACTCTATCAAAAACCGGCTGACATGTTTGTGGCGGGTTTCATCGGCAATCCGAGCATGAATTTCATTCATGGTACGTTAATATCGGAAAACGGTCTAATGCTTGACGAAGGCAATTGTCAAATACCGATTTCTTCCGGCCATTCCGGACTATTTGAAAAATTTATTGGTCGTGAAATCGTAATGGGTATCCGGCCCGAGGACATTCATCCTGCCCAGAAGAGTAACGGCTCGGCTCCATTGAATCTGAAATTGGAACTAACCGAACCGCTCGGCAATGAAGTAATCGCGTATTTTACGACGGGTAAAACCGCACTGGTCTGCCGCGCCAGTCAAATTCCGCAACCGGACCCGGAAGGATATTGCCGGGTCTGGATTGATATGGACAAGGTTCATTATTTCGATCCGGTGTCCCAAAAGCACATCGAATAGGCTGCGATTTTTTCGACCAGTTATGCGCTGTCCGGCCGGAAGGCGCCTTTAAACAGTAAATTATTTCCGTATTTACGTTTGGTTTTAATACTCACGGGTTGAAATATATCTCGTTTTTTTGTATTCGTGTTTTAAATTAAGGACGATTTGGGGTAGAAGTGGCGGAGATAAATTGGGAAAACAAAAAGAACTGACAACCAGCTGGCGCAGACTGGCGATCGCAACTTATGCGGCACCGAAAGACAGCCGTATTTATGGAACTTTCGACGTGGATGTGACGGAGGTGTTAAAGTATATCGAAGTCAAAAAGCAAGCCGGAATCCGGATGACCATTACGCATTTTATGGCAGCGGCCCTGGCTCGTACGCTTTATGAAGATGTACCCGAAATAAATTGCTTCGTGCGGAGAGGCCATGTGGTCGCCCGCCGGAATGCCAACGTTTTTATTACGATTAATGTCGGCGGCAGTGGCATGACCGGCATGGTGCTGAGAAAATGCCAGGAATTGTCAGTCAGCAAAATCGGCGAGATAATTCGGAAGGAGAGCGAGAATAAACGGGCGGGTAATGAGACCGGAGCCTTTGCCGCCAAAGACGCGGTTGCTAATATTCCCTGGCCATTTCGCCGGCCGATTTTTCTCTTTATAAAGTGGTGGATTTTCGATATGGGTCTGTCGTTTCCTTTTCTGAAAATTCCACCCGATCCGTTTGGCAGTATCATGCTGACGAATATTGGCACTTTTGGTCTGCAATACGGTTTTCCGGCGTTATTCCCGATTGGTAAATTACCCTGCGTGATCGCGATGGGCACATTGACCAAAAAGCCGGTTGTGATCGATAACGAGGTAAAAATACGTGATATTTTACCGATAGCCGGAACTTTCGATCACCGCATCGTGGATGGTTACCAGGGCGGCGTTTTGGCGGGCGGCGTGATTCGTCGTTTACAGAATCCGAATGAACTGGATCGGCCTAATCTTCCGCAAAATAATCCTGAATTACCCGATCGCGACGTTGAATAAATAGAGGAGACGAATAATGACGGACAAAGAAACAGCAGTTTTATCGGCTATGCAAAAAGCCGGGAAACCGGTCAAAGCCGGTGATGTGGCGCAGACGACCGGCCTCCCGAAGGACGAGGTCGCCAGGATCATCGCCGCCCTGAAAAAACAGGGCAAAGTCGAGTCGCCAAAAGCCTGCTTCTATATTCCGGTGAAAAGTTAGCGACAATTGAGAACGACCCGGGCTGGCAGATTGCCGTCAGAATTCATTTTGGCAGGAAGACGATGGATTTCTAATCAGACCGGATTGATTTTTTTATGTATTCAGCGAGAAAAATGAGGAAATAATTAACCAAAAAATCAACAGGGGGATAAAATGAATCTGTGGGATTTTACCTTGAGTTTTAAGGACATGGTACTCGATTTTTCATTTATGAGCGTGTTTTTGATTATCGGAACCGTTTTCCGCCGGTATGGTTTATTCTTCCAGAAATATTTGGTGCCGAATAACTTGATAGCTGGCTTTATTGGACTGATTTTGGGAACGCAAATCCTGAATATAATTCCGATTTCAGGCGAGCGAATGGGGCTTTATGTTTATCATTTACTAGCCCTGACTTTCGTGGCCATCGGTTTGCGCGGCGAGAAAACCTCCTGGGGCAAGGGGCCATTGAGTTTCAGCCTGAGCATGTTATCGAGTTATATCGTTCAGGGTGTGATTGGTTTGCTGGTTTGCTTCTTGTTCGTTTACACGGCCAGGCCGGATCTTTTTCCCGGCTTGGGCTTGCTCCTGCCGATGGGTTTCGGTATGGGACCGGGACAGGCTTTCACGATTGGCACCGGCTGGGAGAAATTTGGTTTTACGGGCGGCGGCATGGCTGGTCTGACTATCGCGGCGATTGGGTACCTGATCGCCTATTTTGCCGGAATGGTAATCGTCAATAAAGGCATCAAACGTGGCGAAACCGCGCTGATCAAGGGAATCGATGCTATTACCAGTGATATACGTACCGGGGTGGTAAAATACGGCGATAAACAAATTGCCGGATTTCTGACCTTATCTCTGGAAGCGATTGAACCACTGGCTTTTCAGGTAGGTGTGATTGGCGTGGTATATCTGATATCGTTCTGGGTGGCCAAGGGAGTAGCCTTTTTATTGGTTAGCATCAATGCTGGGGGATTCGTTTCGACCGTTTGGGCTTTCCACTTTGTGATTGCACTTTTAGTAGCGCTGGTCATGCGGAAAATTTTGGATAAGACCAAAAAAAGCTACCTGATCGATAAGGGGCTGATGACCCGCACGGCCGGACTTTTCGTCGATTACCTGATCGTCGGTTCGATTTGCGGGATCAGTCTGAAAGTGGTCTGGATGTACTGGGCGCCTATTCTTATTATGTCTATTCTGGGCGGTGTGGCAACTTATTACCTGTTGAAATATGTCTGCTACCGGGCTTTTGATGATTATCACTTCGAACGTTTTGCAGCGGTCTTCGCCGAAATGACCGGCACATTGAACTCCGGTCTGGTGATGATCCGGGTGACCGATCCGGAATTCAAGACGCCGGTGGCTGAAGATTTGGTCTATTCCAGTGGTATTGCGCTTTTCTTCGGCCTGCCGCTGTTAATCCTGTTGAATGTCCCGATGAATTTTTTCAATAACAGCCTTAAGGGCTATTGGATAACTTTACTTCTGCTGATAGTATACGGCATAATCCTCTGGATATTCTGGCGGGCAATCGGCTTTATCCATTTTAAAAAGCCGCCTAAAACCGAGGCCTGAGAGCAGATAACTCACCGTAGAGTTCGCTGAGAGGGAAAGTATTTATATATAATCTCCGCGTTCTCAGCGTCCTCAGCGGTTTATTAATTATACATGACAATTGAAAAATTGCTGATTTTATAGTAAAATTGGCCATCGTTTAGTATTTCCGTTATTGTGATATTTAAGGAGTATTAGTTGAAAAAGAGAATTGGCATACTTACCGGCGGAGGCGATGTTCCGGGTTTGAATCCGGCGATCCGCGGAGTAACATTAAGAGCATTGAAAGAGGGTTTTGAAGTGATCGGCATCCGGCGCGGATGGGGTGGCATGATCAACATTATCCGCGATAAAGAAGCGGACAACAGTCAGAATTACAAGGTGCTGACCGAAGAGATCGTCAACAAGATCGGGCGCACCGGTGGCACATTTTTACATTCTTCGCGCACCAAGCCCAGCCATGTCAAGTTGGACGCGGTTCCGGCTCACCTGCAGGATAAATATACCGCTGAGGTCAACGACCTGACTCCGGAAGTGTTGAAGAATCTCGATTTCCTCGGCATAGATTACCTGATCCCGATCGGCGGAGACGATACGCTCAGCTACGGCGTCACCCTGCATAAAGCCGGTTTTAAAGTAGTCGGTATTCCGAAGACCATGGACAATGACGTACCCGGCACGGATTATTGCATCGGTTTCAGCACCTGTGTGACCCGGACGCTCGAACTGACCCACGCCCTCAGGACTTCGGCCGGTTCACATGAACGCTTTCTGGTGATCGAAGTCTTCGGACGCTATGCCGGCTTTTCGGCGCTATTACCGGCCCTGGCGGGCGCTTCCGACCGCTGTCTGATTCCCGAGTATAAATTCAACATGGAAAACCTGGCCGAACTGATGGTGCGGGATCGCCTGAAAAATCCCAGCCGTTATGCGGTTGTCCTGGTTTCCGAAGGCGCGATGATGCGCGATCATGACCAGATGCTGTTCCAGAGCGATGAAACCGACGCTTATGGTCATAAGAAATTAGGCGGGATCGGCGATGTCGTGGCCAAACAACTTAAAGACCTTTCCGGCAAGTATAACAACGGCCAGAAGGTCAACGTCATCGGCCAGAAACTCGGCTACCTGGTGCGCTGTGGCGACCCGGATGCTTTCGACTCGATTGTACCGATGGCCTACGGCAACAACGCCTTCGAACTGATCCTGAAAGGACGATCCGGTCTGTTAGTCAATCTGCGCAACGGTATCTACGGGCATACCGACCTGGAAGTCGTCACCAGCACCAAGAAGGTCATCGATGTCGCGAAATTCTACGACACCGAACGCCTGCGTCCGAAATTCGAAAGTTTTGAACATAAGCCGTTTTTCATTATGACCAGCGATAAATAAAACATATTTCCCTCCTCCCTCCTCTCTATGAGGAACACCGCAAAAGGGTAGTCGCAAGATTGCCCTTTTGGCGTTTTGAGCCTCTGATGAAGCAGCGTTCAGTGACGAGATATAAGTAACGAGTAGTCTGCAATCCGTTAATACGGCTTTATATGCTACCTGAGTAAATCGCTGTGGAAAGCATGGCGTATCAACGCAGGAGCGTGGATACGAGTAATGACCTGTAACCCGGCACCCGTTACCCGCAACTCGTCACGGTGAACAACCTTCCGAAGGTTTCCGGATTGACTAAGCCGATTTATCATCCCGACAAATCGGGGACTCGAAATGACATGCTAAAAATTGATCTTATTTATCCTGCCATCCTGTTAAAAATAATCTTGTCAATTTTGTCAGAAATAGTATTCGTGTCGATTAGTGTCCATCCAGCCTGCTCCCCAGCCTGCCCCACTTCGTGGGTGGCTGGCAGGCGGAGGACTGGCAGGTCGTGGTGAGTTCGGCCAGATGGCGGTTGCTTTTATGGGCGTTTCGGATGTAACTTCAGCATGTTTTGAAGATGATGAAAGCATATCTCGGAAACGTACGGAAGGAAGGCCAATAACCTTATAAACTTTAAATAATCAGATGGAGAATTACCATGGCTAAAACAATGAAGACGATGGACGGTAATACCGCCGCAACCCATGTTGCTTATGCCCTGAGCGAAGTGGCCGCGATCTACCCGATCACGCCCTCATCCGTGATGGGTGAGCTGGCTGATGAATGGTCGGCCCAGGGGCGTAAAAATATTTTCGGTCAGCCGCTGAGAGTGGTTGAGATGCAAAGCGAAGCCGGGGCGGCCGGCGCAGTCCACGGCAGTCTCTCGGCCGGGGCGCTGACCACGACTTTCACCGCTTCGCAGGGTTTATTACTGATGATCCCGAACATGTTCAAGATTGCCGGCGAACTGATGCCAGCCGTATTTCATGTATCAGCCCGCGCCGTTGCCGGACAGGCGCTTTCGATCTATGGCGATCATTCGGATGTCATGGCAACCCGCACGACCGGTTTCGGCCTGCTGGCTTCCGGTTCGGTGCAGGAAGTCATGGACCTGTCCTTAGTCACGCACTTAGCCTCGCTGAAATCCAGCATCCCGTTCGTCAGCTTCTTCGACGGTTTCCGCACCAGCCATGAAGTCCAGAAGATCGAAGCCATTGACTATGAACTGATCAATTCGTTGGTCAATATGGCCGAAATCGAAAAATTTCGCGCCCGCTGTCTGAATCCGGAACATCCGCAATTGCGCGGCACGGCCCAGAACCCGGACATTTTCTTCCAGGTCGCCGAATTAGCCAATAAATATTATGATGCCGTTCCCGAAATCGTGGAAGAGATGATGCAGAAAGTCGGTAAAGTTGTCGGCCGTAAATATAATCTGTTCGATTATATTGGCGATCCGAATGCCGAGCGCGTCATTGTTATCATGGGATCCGGCGCCGAAACCACCCAGGGCGTCGCTGAATACCTGAATGCCAAAGGCGAAAAAGTTGGCGTGCTGAAAGTCCGCCTGTACCGCCCGTTCTCGGCTAAGCATTTCATGGCCGCTCTGCCGAAGAGCGCCAAACGCATCGCCGTACTGGATCGCACGAAAGAGTCCGGCGCTTTCGGCGAGCCGCTTTACACCGATGTCTGCGCCGTTCTGCAGCAGATGAAAGACAACCGCTTAGTCGTCGGCGGACGCTATGGCCTCGGGCAGAAGGAATTCAACCCGGCCATGGCAAAAGCCGTCTTCGATAATCTGAAACTGCCGGAACCGAAGAATGGCTTTACGGTCGGCATCGAAGACAATGTGACCTTCCGCTCCCTGCCGGTAGTGGATGACATCGACACCGTTCCGGCCGGAACCGTCCAGGCCATTTTCTGGGGCTTCGGTTCGGATGGCACGGTCGGCGCCAATAAGGACGCCATCAAGATCATTGGCGATAATACCGATCAATACGCGCAGGGATATTTTGCTTATGATTCTAAAAAATCCGGTGGTCTGACCGTCAGTTATCTGCGTTTTGGACCAAAAAATATTCGTGCCCCGTTCAAAATCAACCAGGCCGATTACGTAGCCTGCCACAAACAGAGTTATGTCAATAATTACGATATGCTCGTCAATCTGAAGCCGGGCGGCATTTTTGTGCTGAACACCCTTTGGAGCGATGCCGAACTCGATGTCAATCTGCCGGCCGCCATGAAACGTGCCATCGTTACCAAGAAACTGCGTTTCTATACGGTGGATGCCAATAAAATTGCCAGCGAAGTCGGCCTGAGCGGCCGCATCAATATGGTCATGCAAACCGCCTTCTTTGCCCTGTCGAAAGTTTTACCGTTTGACGAGGCCATCCAGCATCTGAAGAACGCCATCAAGAAAACCTACGGCGCCAAAGGCGAGAAGATCGTGATGATGAACTGGCAGGCCGTGGATGCCGCCATCAGCGCAACTCACGAAGTCAAATATCCGGCGGCCTGGGCGGATGCCAAAGATGTCGCTGCCGACGCTAAGTCAGTTCCGGAATTCATTAAAAAGGTCTTACAGCCAATCAGTGCCTTTGATGGCGACAACCTCCCGAGCAGTGTTTTTACTCCGGGCGGCATTTTCCCGACTGCCACGACTCAATATGAAAAGCGCGGTATCGCCATCGAAGTCCCGGAATGGATCAAGGAAAATTGTATCCAGTGCAACCAGTGCAGCTTCGTCTGCCCGCACGCCGTGATTCGCCCGGTACTGGTGACCCCGGAAGAAAAGGCCAAAGCACCGAAAGAATTCGAAACTATCAAAACCATTGGCAAAGGCCTGGAAAATTACGAATACCGTATGCAGGTCTCGGTGCTCGATTGTACCGGCTGCGGCAACTGCGCCGACGTTTGCCCGGGACGCAAGGATCAGAAGGCTTTGGTAATGAAGCCGTTCGAATCCCAGCTGGCTCAGAAAGAAAACTGGGAATACTTCGAAAAAGTCCCGGTCAAGGCCGATGCCATGGGCAAGAATACCATCAAGGGCAGCCAGTTCCAGCAACCGCTCTTTGAATTCTCCGGCGCCTGTGGCGGCTGCGGTGAAACTCCGTATCTTAAGGTCATCACCCAGTTGTTCGGCGACCGCATGATCGCCGCGAATGCCACCGGATGTTCATCGATCTACGGCGGCAGCGTAGTTTGCCCGTATTCCGTGAATGAAAAAGGACACGGGCCGGCCTGGGCCAATTCGCTTTTCGAGGATAATGCCGAGTACGGATTCGGTATGGCCTTGGCCACTATCCAGCGCCGCGAACATTTGGCGGAAATGATTGCCGAAGCGGGTAAAATTGCTGACGGCGAACTGGTCGAAGCCTTCGGCGCCTGGCTGGCTGGTAAAGACGATGCCGATCTGTCCTGTGCCGCGGGCGACCGCATCAAAGTCGCTCTCGCCGGCCGCTTTGAAGGCAATGAATTACTGACCTCGATCTGGAAATGCCGGGATATGCTGACCAAGAAGTCGATCTGGATCATCGGCGGCGACGGCTGGGCCTATGATATTGGTTACGGCGGTCTCGATCATGTCATGGCCATGGGCTACGACGTCAATATCCTGGTACTAGATACCGAAGTCTATTCCAATACCGGTGGTCAGTCGTCCAAATCGACGCCGTTCGGTTCGGTGGCCAAGTTTGCCTACTCAGGCAAAAAGACCGCCAAGAAAGACCTCGGCATGATGGCTGTCAATTATAAAAACGTCTATGTCGCATCCGTGGCCATGGGCGCCAGCCCGAACCAGTTCCTGAAAGCCGCGATAGAAGCCGAGAAGTATCCGGGTCCGTCCCTGATCATCGCCTATTCGCCGTGCATCAACCACGGGATATACAAGGGCATGTTGTCGCAGGAAGAGTCTAAATTGGCCGTCGAATGCGGATATTGGCCGCTTTACCGTTACAATCCGATGTTGAAGGCCGACGGCAAGAATCCCTTCCTGCTGGAAAACAAGGAGCCTAACGGTAAACTGATGGAGTTCATTGACGGCGAAGTGCGCTACGCGACCCTGAAGAAATCCTTCCCCGGCGAATCCGAACGGCTGAGAAAGGCTTTAGCCGATGACGTTGCCGAACGCTATCAGAAATATAAACGGATGGCAGAAGAGAGCTGATCCTCTTTTGATCTTGAACGTGGAAAAAGGGCGCTCCGGCGCCCTTTTCCGTTTTACCTGTGCGTTGTATTTTTTGAACTTTTAACCACCACAAAAGCACGAAGGGCATAAAGAAGCGGTCAGCATTTTAAATATTGGCTAAACAGGCGAAGTTATAGGAATTCTTAGTGAATCTTAGTGTTCTTCGTGCCTTAGTGGTTAAGAATTGACTTTACTTAAATGTAAAGAAGACGGATTGATTATTCGTTGTTATGATAATTCTGATCTATCTTGCCTTTTTTGACAAGGCTTTCGTATTGTTCAGGGTAAAGTTTGCGCATACAGTCCGGGCAAATGCCGTGACTGAATTCGGCCTCGGAATGTTGCCTAATATAGGCCTCGACTTCGTTCCAGTAGCCATTGTCATCGCGGATCTTTTTACATGAAGAGCAAATCGGCAGGAGTCCGCTGAGGGCTTTGACTTCGGTGAGGGCCTGGCGGAGTTCCGCGACGGTTTTTTCCAGCTGCATTTCGGCTAAGCGCTTTTCGGTCACATCGTGGAAATGAAACAGGCGTCCGCGCAGTTTTTGCTTCTGATCGAAGAGCGGTCGGATGCGGAGATCGTAGATTTTAGTCTCTTTGTCGATGGTCAGAGTAACTTCCTCCCGGGCAGTCTTGATCTCTTCGATAAGTTCCGGCCGAAACACGAGCGGCATCATTACCTCTTCGACGGGTTGAGCGATAATGATCTTGTCAATCTGCAACATTGCCCGGCAGGCCGGGTTATAATCGGCCACGCGATTATGGCCGTCTAAGACTAAAATCGCATCGCTGATGTCTTCCAGAATATAATCACGGGCAATCGGAATGACTTCCATGATCTGGAAACGGAATAATCCGAAAGCCATCACGGCACCGGAAATTGATAAGCAGGCCGAAGTCAGATCGACCCGTGACCAGGGCTCCGGCATCAGTTTAAAGACAAATAAATAATTACCGACCCAGGGAATCAGGGCGCAAACCATCAGGGAAATGATTTGTGACTTACGCAGTTTTGGCGGGTGGGTCAGACGCTGGATCAACATCATCGAACTGATAATCATGAGCACATTACTATATGAAAATGTAATCCAGAACCAGGTGCCATAGGTCTTCTTTATAACTGAGAACGGACCATTGGTGTCTAACGAAATATTGTAGTACATCAAACCGTGCCAGCGATTTGTCCAGATCACAATAAATGTCAGGATCGGAATGATGCTGAGCAATAAAACACTTCGGCGCGTTACCCATTTGGTCTGTCCGGTAAAATTCGCGACGACACACAGCCATCCTACGATGACGGTTTCAATTCCGAAATATTCGAGTTTCGCGAGAAATAATTTCACTGGCAGCGTGTTGAAACCGTAATCAAAAATATTTAAAAATGCCCACCAGACGCCAGCCAGTGCTAAAATGAAAAAGGCCTGACCGTGGGCTTCCCTGCGATATCGCCAGGAATAAATCATAACTATCGACGAAAGTATTACCGCCAGTATCAATGGCGTAAAATAAATGCTAAAGGTAAAATTCATTTATTTCTCTCTCATTATTGATCGGATTTATCGCCGGTCGGCGATTTTGAGATGATTTTGCCCTTTTTTACCAGATTAGCATAGATATCAGGATAGAGATTTTTTGTACATTCCGGGCAAATGCCATGGCTGAATTCTGCGGTGGAGTGCAGGCCGATATAAGCTTCGACTTCGTTCCAGTAACCCTGATCGTCGCGGATTTTCTTGCAGGAGGCGCATATTGGAATCAGGCCTTTGAGTTGTTTGATATTGGCGATGGCCTCGGTCAGATCGTTGATCAGTTTTTCTTTTTCCTGTTCGGTGCGTTCATGTTCGAGAATCTCGATCTGTAATTGGGTGTTGAGTTTCAACAATTGATCGGTACGCTCGCGCACCATATCTTCGAGGTGAGCACGGTAGGCGGTCAATTCCAGCTCGGTTTGTTTGCGCAGTTCGATTTCCTGCCGCAGTTGTTCGTTACCGGCTTTCAGTTTTTCGATCAGGTCCACAAGACGCATTTCACGGGTTTCGATTTTGATGATCATCATTCCGAAGGATTCGGCCAGTTCGCTGATCTTTTCCGGAAAAGCGTAGGTATTGGTCATCTTGAAGATCTCTTCCTGGTCGCCATATTTTTTACGGGAGACTTCGTGGGCGGCACGGATCAGGAGGTCGAGCAGATTATCAAGCTGCTTTTGCTGATTTGTATTTTTCCTCATTTCTTACCTCAACTAACCGATCCGTCGAACCAAATCGGATTGGTTAGGCCAAATTTAGCACTTTGCGTTTCAATTTCCGCCCGAAAATAACCGCAGACCGGCAGATTTTCGATTGAAATGTTAATTATTTTCCGGCTAACCCCCGGAGTAATCTCAAACGATTTAAAAATATTTTCACGGTGCCGGTCGAGATCGCCCAGAAATATTTTAATGTGACGGATCAGCCCGCAATAATTTGTGGACAGCGCCGTAATTTCCAGATCGATCGGTCGTCCCGGTAAGGTCTGGCCGGTTTCGAAGCGGCGCCGGGCGGAATCTTTAGCAATGATATTAATAAAAGGCCCGTTTGAAATAATGACCGGCCCGGTTTTCAGACTGGCGGTTAATCCATCGGGACCGGATGTGAGGTCGGCTTTGACACCGGTCAGAAATTCGCCGAAGACCTGCTGTTCGTGTTCATACATATTCAGCAGGGGAATCCGGATTTGGCGGAAGCGATTGAAATTGCCGTGGGCATCATTGCCGCCGTAAATGTAAGTATGACTGCCGCGCAGTAACTTGTCGATCCAGAATGTGCGGCCATCGAAAAAGTCTGCACCGGGCTGGCCGTTCAATATCTGCCAGCCGTTCAGCCGGTGTGAATTATCGTGGCGGTTCCAGGTTCCGCGACGGGTCAGCAGGCGCTGGACAATTGGCGCACGGGCGAACGGATGCGCGGCGTAAACCAACGCCTGACCGGAAACATTTTCAAGCACTCTCAGATAACTCAGCTCGCAAGGAAAGCCAATGGAATTCTCGAGACCGTCGCCCGACCCCGGAAAATATTCCGGATTATTGAGTACGGCCAGATGCACGTTTCGGCCCAATCCGTTATCGACTGATACTTCTTCGCCCGGGATAATGACAAAATCGTTGCGGCTGGCATTGATGCTTTGAACCATTGCCAGGTAGTCAGACCATTTTTCAACCTGCGGATCGGCTTGCGTCCATGAATCCGGCCGGTCATCCAGATCGTATGAGTGTTCGACCAAACTGCAAAAAGCAAGCCCCATCGCACTCGCCAGAGGCGGCAAGGCGGCTGGCGGAAGACCGAACTCAACCTGATCCGAAGTCCATTGCGAATGGCAATGCAGGTCGCCCCAAAGCCAGCCCGGTTTAGCCGGTAAAGGCTCGGAATCGACGAAAACACTGAAAGGAGCGTGGCTCAAGGTGGCGTAATTATCGTTGCGGATCGTCATGGTTCGTCCGCCGCATTCCACGACAGCCCGGCAATCGATCCGTAATTGGCAGTTCCGGAAAGGCGTAACGTCAAGATAATACACACGGCTAAACCACTGCTGATCGATGACGCTATTTTCTGTGAAAACCTGTTCTACATTCAACAACTCATCGAACGGAGAGGAAAGCGTCAGCGTAACCTGTTTCAGAATTATTGGAAACCAATGGGCATCTTTGACAAGCAGAACGACCGGAACATTTTCGGTCTGAATCCGGCGGGGCGTGTCAAAAACTATCTCGGGTTCCTTTTTGTAAAGCCGGCCTTTCAGGAATTTCAGACGGTAATGCATTTCGGCATACAGCATCACGGGTAGAAGTAACAACCAAAAATCCGGCGGCGTTTGGATCGAAAAAGCCGGAAGTATATTGATTGACATTACGCCAAAATCTATCATTTATTCGTCATTTGCGGAAGTACTTTTCTGGCCGATTATTAATAGTATCTGGTGTTCGCAGGGAAAATCGTTGAAAATGACCTGTGTTGCCTGTAAATTTCCAGTCACTTTATGAATTTTAAAAGGGAGTATATTTGGCTACAACCGCAGACATCAAGAATGGCTTGGTGATAAATTTTAACGGCGATCTGGTCAAGATCGTCGAATTTCAACATATTAAAATTGGTCGGGGCGGTGCCCGGGTATGGACCAAGTTTAAAAAAATCCGCACCGGTCAGGTGATCGAAAATACCTTTCGTTCCGGCGAGAAGATCGACATTGTGCGTCTGGAAGCCGTCGAGATGCAATTTTTATATCGCGATGGTGAACATTATGTCCTGATGAACAATGATACCTTCGAACAGATCACAATTCCCGGTGAAATTTTCAAAGACGCCGCGCGTTTCATTAAAGAAAACGAAATGATCAAGGTTACTTTTCAGGAAGAGACGCCCATCGACGTGGAAGTGCCGATATTTATTAATCTGGAGGTCAGAGAAACTGAGCCGGGAATGAAGGGGGATACCGTTACCGGCGCCACCAAACTGGCCGTTCTTGAAACGGGCTCTAGCGTGCAGGTGCCGCTCTTTATCAACGCCGGGGACATGATCCGGATTGATACACGCAACGGCCAATACTGCGAGCGCGTCAAATAAAAACCCGGAGGGGTAATGAGGAAAGAGAAAATTCTCGAGTTGGTTAAGATCCTCGAATCGCATGCTATCGATGAGATCGAGGTCTGGCGTTGGGGGCAAAAAATCAGGATCACTAAAAATTGCAACGTCCAACCGACAGCCGAAGTCGAAGTAGTACCGGCAACTAAAAGAGTGAAGAAGATACATCAGCAACAGCTGGCTGAAACGGCGGCTTTTGAATCACAGCCGGCCGTTACCGAGGAGTTCAATCACAAAGGCGTTGAGGTCAGATCGCCGATTGTCGGCACATTTTACCGGGCGCCGTCGCCGGACGCCGAGCCATATATCAATGTCGGTGATTCCGTGAGTGTCGGCCAGCCGCTTTGCATTATCGAAGCTATGAAAATCATGAATGTCATCGAAGCCGAAGTTCCCGGAAAAGTCGTCCGGATTTTAGTCGAAAATTCGCAACCGGTCGAATACAACCAGACATTGTTCGTGATCGAAAAAGATTGAGAGTCATTTTTACGGTAGAGAATTGGTGATTAAAAAACTGCTGATTGCCAATCGGGGCGAAATTGCGTTAAGAATTATTCGGGCTTGTAAAGAGCTGAATATTCCAACGGTTGCGGTCTATTCAACGGCCGATGCACTTTCCCTGCACGTCCGTTTTGCCGATGAAGCCGTCTGTATCGGTCCGCCGGACAGCAAAAACAGTTACCTAAAAATGTCGCAAATCATCAGCGCGGCCGAAGTAACGAATGCGGATGCAATTCATCCCGGCTACGGATTTCTGGCGGAGAATGCCGACTTTGCCCAGATGTGCGAAGACAACGAAATTCTGTTCATCGGGCCGCACCCAACGGCAATTCGTACTATGGGAGATAAAGCTCACGCCCGCGAATCGATCAAAAAAGCCGGCGTACCGATTATTCCGGGCAGTGAATCTGTGGTAAAAAATCTCGAAGAGATTAAACGCCTGGCGGAAAATTTCGGTTATCCGATTATTCTAAAGGCCAGCGCCGGCGGTGGCGGTCGCGGGATGCGGGTCGTGCATCAGATCGCCGAACTGGAAAATGCATACAACAATGCCCGCGAGGAGGCCCAGAAGGCTTTCGGTAATCCCGATATGTACGTTGAAAAACTGATCGAGGATGCCCGTCACATCGAAGTCCAGATCATGGGCGACAATTACGGTAACGTGATCCATCTCGGAGAGCGGGAATGTTCGATCCAGCGTCGTCATCAAAAACTGATCGAAGAGTCGCCTTCACCGGTCGTGGACGATGAACTGCGTGAGAAAATCGGAAAAATTGCCGTTCGTGCCGCCCGAGCCGTAAATTACAGCAGTGCCGGCACGATCGAATTCCTGATGGATAAAAAACACAATTTCTATTTTATGGAAATGAATACCCGCATTCAGGTCGAGCATCCCGTAACTGAAATGGTGACCGGAATCGATCTGCTGAAAGAGCAGATTCGGCTGGCCAGCGGCGAGAAAATTCCCAAATGGATGAAGAAATTCAATTTGCGCGGACATGCCATCGAGTGCCGGATCAACGCCGAAGATCCGTCGAAAAATTTCATGCCATCGCCCGGCAAGATTCAGGCTTTTCATGCTCCGGGCGGTCCCGGCACGCGCATGGACACAAATGTTTACGCCGGTTATGAAATTCCTTCTCATTATGATTCACTTTTAGGTAAATTAATCACGCATGGAAAAGACCGGGCCGAGGCAATTGTCAGAATGATACGAGCCTTAGACGAAACGATTCTGGAAGGAGTGCCAACCACCATTCCTCTCCAGAAAGCCATTCTGAAAAGCGAAGCCTTCCGGGCTGGCGATTTTAACATTGCGTTTCTAAATACTTTTAAATTTTAATCAATTTAAGGAGAAAATCCCGATGAATGTACCGGCCAGTTTAAAATACACAAAAGACCACGAATGGGCCCGCATAGACGGCACCGAAGCTGTCGTTGGCGTTACGGAATATGCTCAAAGTCAGCTTGGAGATGTCGTTTATATCGAATTGCCGAAAGTTGGCGATGTCGTCGGTCGCGGCGATGTCATCGGAACGATCGAAGCCGTCAAGACCGTGGCGGATATGTATTCACCGCTGAGCGGCGAGATCATTGACGTCAATTTGGCGCTTAAAGATGCCGCCGAATTAGTCAATAAAGATCCCTACGGCGAAGGCTGGATCGCCAAAATTAAACTAACCGATCCTGCCGAATCGAATACCCTTCTGACACCGGTTGAATATCAGACATTGATCGGGTAGAAAATGCACTTTATTCCCAATACCCGCGGCGCCGAACGCGAAATTTTAGACACAATCGGCGTCAGCGGTTTCAACGAATTGATTGCCAATATTCCTGAGCAATTTAGAAAACAGTGCCGGATCGATCTGCCGGAACCGCTTTCGGAGATCGAAATCACCAAGACCGTTCAGGCGTTGGCAAATCAGAACAGCAATGCCGACAATAAAGTCTCGTTTCTCGGCGGCGGCTCCTATGATCATTTCATTCCGGCAGCGATCGATTTTCTGATTTCACGGTCGGAATTTTATACGGCTTATACGCCTTATCAACCAGAGGTCAGTCAGGGCACTCTGCAGGCGATTTATGAATATCAATCGCAAATCTGCCACCTGATGGATATGGACGTTGCCAATGCTTCAATGTACGACGGGGCGACGGCATTAGCCGAAGCGGCTATTATGGCGACCAATTTGACCCGCCGGAAAAAACTATTAGTCTCGCCTTTGATAAATCCGCTGACGCGGGCGGTTATGCAAACCTATTTATCGGCGCGTGATCTCGTTCTGGAAGATTTGCCGGAGAAGAACGGGCGCACCGATTTTTCCAATCTGAGCGAGCAGATCGACGACCAGACTGCGGCTATTCTGGTTCAATCGCCCAATTTTCCGGGTGTGATCGAAGACCTCAATGAAGTTGCGTCCGTCGTTCATGCCAAAAATGCCTTGCTGGTCATGTCGGTTGATCCGATTTCGCTGGCATTGCTTAAAACTCCCGGTGAACTTGGAGCGGACATTGCCGTGGCCGAAGGCCAGCCGCTTGGCATTCACCAATCGTTCGGTGGACCGTATCTGGGAATATTCACGGCGCGAAGAACATTCGTCCGCAGTCTGCCCGGCCGGATTGTCGGGCAGACCCAGGATGTCGATGGCAAGCGCGGTTACGTCCTGGTTTTGCAAACCCGCGAACAGCATATCCGGCGCGAAAAAGCAACCTCCAACATTTGCACTAATCAAGGGCTGATGGCTTTGGCTGCGACGATTTACCTGGCGCTGATGGGTAAAAACGGCCTGCGCAAAACGGCGGATCTATGCCTGAACAATAGCCATTATCTGGCTCAGGAAATTGCCGGTTTGCCCGGATATACATTGCCCTTTCAGGGACAACCGTTCTTTAAAGAATTTGTCATAAAAACGCCCCGGCCGGTGAGAGAAGTCATATCGGCCGCCCATGCGACTGGTTTTTTTGCAGGGATTGACCTTGGAAAATATCGTCCGGAATGGCAGAATTATTTATTGATTGCCGTCACGGAAAAACGCAGTCAGCAAGAAATGGATGATTTTGTTAAATTTTTGACTAAATTTTAGGTATCATGGGAGTATTTAACCTATTACTGGAACGTGCCCGCCAAAAAGGCGGGAGCTATTTTGTGCTGATCGATCCGGATACGCGACCGAGTGCGGAATTGCCGGACTTTGTCCGTGAAATCTGTGCTTGTGGAGTCGATGCGATCCTGGTCGGCGGCAGTTTAATTATCGGAGCCAATTTTCAGGAAGCGCTGGACGCCGTAAAATCGGCCAGTAGTGTACCGGTTATCATTTTCCCCGGTTCGGTAGCGCAGGTTTCATGCCAGGCGGATGCGGTTTTGTATCTTTCACTGATCAGCGGCCGTAATCCGAGTTACCTTTTTGGGGAACTCGTGATAGCCGCACCGGTCATCCGCAAGCTGAAAATTGAACCGATTTCGACCGGTTACATGCTATTTGAATCGGGACGGACAACGACAGCGGAATTTATGAGCAACACCCGGCCATTACCGATCAATAAACCGGAAATCGCCATGGCGCACGCCTTAGCCGCACAATACATGGGAATGAGTACGGTTTACCTGGAAGCCGGGAGCGGCGCCGACCACTCGATTCCGAACCAGATCGTCAAAGCCGTCAGCAGTTACGTTTCCATTCCGGTTATCGTAGGCGGCGGTATCCGCACACCGGAAGATGCCCGCGCCAAAATCGAAGCCGGGGCGACCTTTATCGTCACCGGAAATGTTTTCGACGAAAAATCCAATCTCTCCCTGATGAAAGAATTTGTTCGGGCAGTGCACGTCAAAGAGCATTTTTAGTCAGAAGTAATTTTGCGTCAGCAGATAATCGCTCAATTAGAAGAAAGCGCTGAAACCAAGCGACAGATGGTTGTCGATGGTGTCGGCACTATCGTTGCCGCGGCTGAGCTGTTAATCGCCTGCTACCGGGCAGGTGGAAAAGCTCTGCTGTGTGGGAATGGCGGCAGTGCCGCTGACGCTCAGCATCTGGCGGCCGAACTGGTCTCACGACTAAATCTGGAACGGGCGGCGATTCCGGCGCTGGCGCTGACGACCAATACCTCGTTGATTACGGCAATCGGAAATGATTACAAATACGAATTGGTTTTTGTGCGGCAGGTCGAAGCCTTCGGCCGTAGTGGTGATGTTCTGGTTGCGATAAGCACCAGTGGCAATTCCGAGAATGTGATCAAAGCCGTTGAATTTGCGAGAGTGACAGGTATTAAATCGATCGCCCTGACCGGTGACAACGGCGGCCGATTAGCCGAAAAAGTCGATCTTGCCATCATCGTACCTTCCGCAAACGTTCAGCGGATACAGGAATGTCATATTACCATCGGCCATATTTTATGTGAATTAATCGAATCGGCGCTCTTCGGAACCAAATGATTCTCTCATTATTAAATGCAAGCCGAAGTTCAAGATTTTGTCAACTATCTAAAAATCGAACGTAATCTCGCCCCGAATACGATCCAGGCTTACAGCACCGATCTGGAACGATACAGCCAATTTTTATCCGGGCAAAATATTACGGATGTCCGTCAAATCCGGTTCACAGATATACAGGATTACATCAATATGCTGGCAGAATTAGGGTTGGCGGCGCGCAGTCTGTCGCGTAATTACAGTTCGATTCGTGCCTTTCATAAGTTTTTATTTGGCGAAAAAATGTGCGATCAGGATCCGACCGAATTACTGCAATCGCCGCGTCTGCCGCGTCGTCTGCCGAAAGTGCTGGAGATTGCCGACATCGAGGCCATTTTGGATGCTATCGACGTTACCACCAGCAAAGGCATGCGCGACCGCGCGCTGATCGAGACGCTCTATTCAACCGGCATCCGGGTATCGGAACTGACCGGCCTGCAGATGGCGGACGTTTTTCTGCATCAAAACATTTTACGCGTGCTTGGCAAAGGCTCGAAAGAGCGGGTCGTGCCATTCGGCAAAAGGGCCACCCATGATATTAAAACTTATATTACAGCTGTGCGTTCTTTATTGATCAGGTATGGTAAAAGTCGTGATCATTTGTTTCTGAGTATGCGCGGTTCGCCGCTGACCAGAATGGCCGTCTGGAAAATTATCCAGGAATATGTGCGCCTGGCTGATATTCGCAAACCGGTCAGTCCGCACGTTTTCAGGCATTCGTTCGCCACGCATTTACTGGAAGGTGGCGCCAATTTGCGGGCTGTGCAGGAAATGCTCGGACATGCCGATATTTCCACAACCCAAATTTATACGCATCTCGACCGCGAATTTCTGATCGAACAGCATCGTACATTTCACCCGAGGTATTAATGAATTTACAGATAATAGTTTTGCTCATTCCGCCGATCCTGCTGGCATTGACTTTTCATGAATATATGCACGGCTGGGCCGCCTATAAATATGGCGATCCGACTGCGAAAATGGCCGGCCGGTTGACGATGAATCCGATTGCGCATCTTGATCCGATCGGAACACTGATGCTTTTTCTGGTACATTTCGGCTGGGCGCGTCCGGTGCCAGTCGATCCGCGTTATTTCCGCAATCCCAAACGCGATATGCTGGTCGTGGCATTGGCCGGGCCGGTAGCCAACATGATTCTGGCACTGCTGAGTGGTCTGATTGTACGCCTTTTTCGCGCCGGCTACATGAATTTTCTGCCGTTGAATATTATCCAGCCAGCGTATACGATGATAATTTTAAGCCTTCAGATCAATCTGGCGCTGGCGATTTTTAACCTGTTGCCGGTCCCGCCTCTGGACGGTTCAAAAGTTTTATTTGGTCTGGTGCCGCACCGCTATGAATACCAGGTCGAATGGTTGGAAAGATACGGCGGCTACTTCCTGATGGCAATCATAGTTATCGGAATGGTAACGAATATCTCCGTCCTGGGATTCTTTATCAATCCGTTTGTAAATTATTTTTCAAATTTATTTGGAGGGCTTTGATGATTCGAAGGCAAACCAGAAAGTTTGATATTTCCAGCAGATTAGAACAGAAGAAGGATGACAAAATCCATTTTACACGTCTGCACAGTACACCGCGCCGGTCACCGCGACCGCTCTGGTCGACCATCGTGATGATGCTTATTTTGCTAATGATATTTCTATTTTTAAAGAGGCTGATGTAAGATCGTTTATGGTTACGCAGAAATCGATCAATAACTTGGCATTTGAAATTATTGGTTGTGCGATTGAAGTCCATCGCCAGCTAGGTCCCGGTTTATTGGAGTCGGTCTACGAAGTATGTCTGATAGATGAATTACAGGTGCACGAACTGGAAGTAAAATCTCAGGTGACTGTACCGGTTATGTATAAAAATAAAGACTTGGGAGGATATTTAAAAATTGATCTTTTAGTTGAGGATTTAATAATTGTCGAATTGAAGGCCGTTGAAATAATGATTCCGCTTTACCAGGCGCAACTGTTGTCCTATTTAAAATTGACTGGAAAACCAAAAGGACTGTTGATAAACTTTAACAGCGAAAATATCGTTAAAAATACAATTCATCTGGTTACGGAAGAATTTGCGAAATTACCAAAAGAATAGAAAATGGCCTCACCACTGAGACACTCAGGGCACTTAGAAGCACTAAGAAAAAGGTATGGGAGAATAATCGGATGAATGGTAGTATTTATAAAGAACCTGAGTGTTCCTTAGTGAACTTAGTGTCTGAGTGGTTAAAAAAAGTAGAAGACAACACCTCACCACTGAGACACTCAGGACACTTAGATACACTAAGTAGAATAAATGAAAAAAATCATAAAAAACCTGAGTGCTTCTTACTGAACTTAGTGCCTGAGTGGTTAAATTTTCCAGCAACGGAGAGAGATTTATGACAGAAATAATCGAATGTGTGCCAAATTTCAGCGAAGGTCGCGATCCGGTTCTGATTAAAGCCATCACATCCGCAATTGAGAGCGTCGAGGGCGTCAAACTGCTGGATGTCGATCCCGGCGCCGATACCAACCGTACCGTGGTGACTTTTGTTGGTGACCGTCAAGGGGTTTTAGACGGTGCATTTGCCGGAATCGCCAAAGCTGCCGAACTAATCGATATGCGGCATCATAGCGGCGCTCATCCGCGCCTCGGCGCGACCGATGTCTGTCCGCTTGTGCCGGTTTCCGGAATCAGCATTGAGGAATGCATCGCCCTGTCGCATCAATTGGCTAAACGGGTGGCGGACGAACTGCAAATTCCAATTTATCTTTATGAAAAATCAGCCCAAAAAGCGGAGCGCGTCGATCTGGCTGATATCCGTGCCGGCGAATATGAAGGCCTGGCCCAAAAACTCAGCGACCCGAACTGGCAACCGGATTACGGTCCGGCGCGTTTCAACGCGAAATCCGGTGCGACGGTTATCGGGGTACGGGAATTCCTGATAGCCTATAATGTTAATCTCAATACCCGCGACCGTAAGTTAGCTAATGAAATTGCTCTGACCATTCGCGAAAAAGGACGATCGAAGCGCGAACAAAACGGTGCGATCGTGCGCGACGAACAGGGTGAACCGGTTTATGAAGCGGGCTTACTGAAAGACACCAAAGCCGTTGGCTGGTACATTGACGAATACAAAATGGCGCAGGTCTCGATCAATTTGACCAATTATAAAGTCACTCCGCCCCATATCGTGTTTGAGGAAATCAGACGGCTTGCGGCCGCCAAAGGTCTGCGCGTGACCGGCTCGGAACTGGTTGGTCTGATTCCGAAAGAGGCGCTCCTGATGGCCGGGCGCTATTATCTGCGGCAACAGGGACATTCGGAAGGTGTACCGGAAAGTGAATTGATCCGCCTCGCCGTACACTCATTGGGATTGAATGAAATTGTGCCTTTCGATCCCCGGAAAAAGATCATCGAGTACCGTTTTCCGGAATTCAAAAAGCCATTGGTCGCTCTGCCGATTGTCGAATTTTGTGACGAGATCTCGACCGATTCGCCGGCACCGGGCGGCGGCAGTGTCGCGGCGCTGTGTGGTGCTTTAGCCGCCAGCCTGACCGCGATGGTCGCCAACCTGACACACGGCAAGAAAGGCTATGAAAAGCATTTCAGTCGCATGAATGATTTAGCCATCACGACGCAGACCCTGAAAGACGAATTAATAAAACTCATCGACCGTGACACGGCGGCCTTTAATGCCGTGATGGCCGGTTTCCGTCTGCCGAAGAAGACCGATGCGGAAAAAATCCGGCGCGACGACATTATCAAAACAGCCACCAAAAATGCCACGCTGGTGCCGTTGGCAGTCATGCAAACTACTATGAAAGTGCTGGAATTGACCGACACCGTTTCACGCTACGGGAATGTCAATTCACTCAGCGACGCCGGTGTAGCGGCTTTAGCGGCGACGGCGGCGATCGATGGAGCACGACTGAACGTGCTGATCAATTTGCCGGGCACCGGCGATGAACAATTCGCGGCTGAAAAACGGCAATTTGCCAATGAAATCAGTCGCCGCGCACACCGGATCAGTCGCACAATCAATCGGCGAATCGAAAAGGAAATAACACTCTGAAATACAAAATCAACGGAAACGAATTGCGGAATTAATGTCGAAAATAAAAATTTTATCTGAAAACCTGACCAATAAAATCGCCGCCGGTGAAGTCGTTCAACGCCCGGCCTCGATCATTAAAGAGCTGGTGGAAAACAGCATCGATGCCGGTGCCGACGAGATCATTATCATAATTCGCAACGGCGGTAAAACGCTCTGCGAAGTCGTCGATAACGGCGAAGGCATGAACCGCGACGACCTGCTCCTGTCATTCGAACGCTACGCCACCAGCAAGATTGCCACCGTCGAAGACCTCGTCAATATCCGCACGCTCGGCTTCCGCGGCGAGGCGCTGGCCAGCATCGCGGCCGTCGCGATTGTCACGGCACTTTCGACTCTGCGCGGGGCTGACGAAGGTTATGAACTGCGCATCGAAGGCGGCACTTTCCGCGATATTAAACCGGCCAGCCCCAAACCCGGCACGACCATTTCCGTCCGCAACCTGTTCTTCAATGTTCCGGCGCGCCGCAAATTCCTGAAAAGCGCCGAAGTCGAGTTTCGGCACATCGTCGATATCATGCAGAAATTTGCCCTCATCCGGCACGATCTGCGCTTTGTATTTATCCATAATGACCGCGAAGTCTTCAATTTATCAGCGAGCAGTCTGGCGGAGCGCATCGGTAATCTCTTTGCGCCGAAATATGGCCAAAGCCTGTTACCGGTCGAGGCCGTTGCCGGTGAACTGAAAGTGACGGGTTTCGTCGGCAATCTCAATCTGGTGCGTGCCCGGCGCGGCGAACAATTTTTGTACGTTAATCGCCGTTTCGTGAGCGACCGCCTGATGAATCACGCCATTACCAGCGGTTACGGCGGACTGCTGGCGCGCAGTGAGTACCCGTTCTACTGCCTGAATCTGGAGATTCCGCCGGAACAGATCGACGTCAATGTCCATCCAACTAAAATGGAAGTGAAATTCCGCGAACAGGAGCGCGTCTACCAGTTTTTAAAACAGGCGACAGAGGAGGGTCTTCGGTCAGTGACTAATGTGATTCCCGATCTGGCAGCTTTCGCGCCTCGCCATTATTACGCGCCAACGCCTTTGCCAAAAAGCGCGCAGATGCAGATTCCGGTTTCGTCGCATTCATCAGCCGCGCCGGGGACTCCATCATTCGAAAAATCGGAAAATGATGCCGACTCATCGCTTATCGAAAAACCGCCAACGCCTTTCGCCGCCGGTGATAAGGAGAAATGGCAGGAACGTGCCCGGCGGTTTACCGAACAAGGCGAGACCGCAATCAGCGACGATTTTCGGCCGAGTGTCGCCGTTTATCAGGTGCATAATAAATACATCATCAGCCAGGTTAAATCCGGATTGGTCATCATCGACCAGCATGTCGCCCACGAACGCATTCTCTTTGAAGAAGCCCTGGAATCGATGCGTGGCGAACACTGGAAAGCCCAGCAATTATTGTTTCCGGTGATCGTCGAATTGACCGTAACCGATTTTTCGGCTCTGCTGGAAGTTTTACCATTCCTGGAGAAGCTTGGCTTCCGTATCAAGGAATTCGGCAAACAGACCGTTGCCGTGGAAGCGGTTCCGGCCGGTTTGCGCTGGGGCAATGAGAACGCCATTATCCGGGAAATCCTGGATCATTTTCAGGAATTCGGTACGAAAGACACCAGCATTCAGGATAAAGTCGCCGCGGCTTACGCCTGTAAGGCCGCCATCAAGTCCGGCGATTCGTTGACGACCGAGGAAATGCAGAGCCTGGTTGATCGCCTGTTCGCGACAAAAAATCCTTATTATTGTCCCCACGGCCGCCCGATCATAGTTAATTTGTCATTGAAAGAGCTCGATAAACGTTTCGAGCGCATTTAGTAACCCGGAATGCACACCGCGGAAAGTCAAATACAAAATGAGCGGGAATGTGCTGTTATTTTTATCCTCGGGCCGACGGCCGTTGGAAAAACCGCTACTGCCATCGAATTAGCCAGGATAATTGACGGCGAAATCATCTCGATCGATTCGCGCCAGGTGTACCGCGGACTGGATGTCGGGACGGCCAAGCCGACGCTCAACCAGCAGTCTACCGTTGCTCATCACCTGATTGATGTCCTTAATGTAAGTCAAAATATCAGCGCCGGTGTTTACCGGGAATTAGCGCTAAAGACCGTCGCTGAAATCCGCTCGCGCGGCAAAATCCCGGTCTTCGTCGGCGGCTCCGGCCTGTATGTCAACGCTTTATTGAAAGGTATTTTCGAAGAAAGCACGACCGACCCGGAAATTCGCCGGCAAATCCGGCTGGAACTCCAGGAAAAAGGCATCGCAACGCTGTACAATCAGTTGATCGACATCGACCCGGCCACGGCGGTAAAAATTCATATGAACGATGTCAAGCGCATTACCCGCGCCCTGGAAATTTACCGGATCACCGGTCAGCCGCCCAGTCGTCATTTTCAATGTCAGGATCGCCAGCCGCCTTTCGCCTATCGGCTTTTTATCCTGAATGCCGGGAGAGAAGAACTGTACCGCCGGATCAATGCGCGGGTCGATCAAATGCTGGCCGACGGATTAGTAACCGAAGTGGAAAACCTGATCGCGGCCGGTAACCGGACGCATCTGGAAGCCCTGCGAACGCTTGGTTATCAGGAAGTTCTGGCATTTCTTGACGGAAATCTCGATTTATCTGAAATGCGGGAGCATATCAGACAAAATACCCGGCGTTACGCCAAACGACAGTTGACCTGGTTTCGTAATCAGTATCCGGAAGCGATCTGGATCGATGTCACCGACCGGTCGACCCCATCAGAGATTGCGGAAATAATCCTTCAAAACCTGGAGCAATCGGCCAATCAGGAATAAACGACAGAATGCTGTTTAATTCACTTCATTTTCTGATCTTTTTTCCGATAGTCGTCAGTATTTATTTTGCGCTTCCGGTGCGTCAACGCTGGATCTTTTTATTGGCCGCCAGTTACTATTTCTATGCCTGCTGGAAAATCGAGTATCTGCTGTTGATCGTCATTTCCACGCTGATTGACTATTACGCCGGTCTGAAAATGGGCAAAACCACCGAAAAACGCTTGCGCCGCCGCTATTTATTGCTCAGTCTGTTTGCTAATTTCAGTCTCCTTTTCACTTTTAAATACTTCAATTTTTTCAATGCGTCGCTTGGGCAGATTTGTAACTGGTTTAACCTGGTTTACCAGGTGCCATCGCTGAAGTTGCTTTTACCGGTCGGGATCAGTTTCTATACTTTTCAGACCCTGAGTTATTCAATCGATGTTTATCGCGGCGAACGGGAACCGGAAAAACACCTCGGAATATTTGCCCTGTACGTTTCGTTTTTCCCGCAATTGGTGGCCGGGCCGATCGAGCGCTCGACGCGTTTGCTTCCCCAATTTTATGAACAGCACAGATTTGATTATCACCGGGCGAAAGACGGACTGATCCTGATGGCCTGGGGTTTTTTCAAAAAGGTCGTCATCGCTGACTGGCTGGCGATATTTGTTAATCAGGTTTATAATCATCCGGGCAGTTACCCCGGTTTGCCGTCGCTCGTAGCGACCTATTTTTTTGCATTTCAGATTTACTGTGATTTTTCGGGATATTCCGATATTGCGATCGGCGCCGCCCAGGTTATGGGCTTCCGGCTGATGTTGAATTTCAATCGCCCGTACTTTGCCAAATCGATCGGCGAATTCTGGAAACGCTGGCATATTTCACTGAGCACCTGGTTTCGGGATTACCTGTACATTCCGCTCGGCGGCAACCGGGTGGCGCGCTGGCGCTGGCAATTGAATATATTCCTGACATTTCTGATCAGCGGATTGTGGCATGGGGCGAACTGGACTTTTATAATCTGGGGCGGTTTGCATGGTTTTTACATGCTGACCTCGACCTGGACGAAGCCGGTTCGTGATAAAATCACGACGCTTACCAAATTGAATCGCCGGCCGAGGTTGCTGAAGATATTACAGGTCGGACTGACTTTTCATCTGGTGCTGTTCTCCTGGATTTTTTTCCGCGCTAATTCCATGTCAGATGCTTTCACGATCATCGGGCATCTTTTCAGCAATTTTGATCCTGCCGGGCTTTTTTCGATCAACGAATTTGGGCGACAACATTTCGCCCTGGCGATTGTTTCGATAGCGATACTAATTGTGGTAGAAACTGTACAGAGCCGCATCAACATTCGTGGGTGGCTTAGCACCCGCTCCGCAGTGGTGCGCTGGGCGGTTTATTACACTCTTGTGATGATTATTCTGCTGTTTGGTGCTTATGATAGTTCAAGGGCATTTATTTATTTTCAATTTTAAATGATGATCGGACGGTTACTAAAAAAAGCAGTTCTATTAATGGCGCTGATCGGTGTCTCGATCGCGTTTGTACTTTGGTTGCCGACCGATTGTCCGGACAATTACCTGCTGGCATCTATAGATAAAGAAAACCGGCTGATGCAACTGCAATCGTCAAAAATTGTCGTCATCGGCGGTTCGAACACAGTTTTTAATATCGACAGCCGGGAGATCAGTGCGGCAACCGGTTTGCCGGTCGTCAATATGGGACTGCATGCCGGATTGGGTTTGCAATACATGCTGAATGAAGTCGAAGCGCAAATTCAGGCTGACGACATCTTGCTGATTATGCCGGAATATGACCAGTTTTTCGACCGGATGTTCGATGGAGGCCGAACCACATTGCATCTCATAATGCTCAATCCGTCGGTGTTTCGGCATATTAAAACCTGGCGCCAGACGATAGCGTTGTTGAAAAATGTCGGATTGGAAGCTCGTAGCAAAATTGTTTTTTTACTGGGCAAAAACTTTAATGAAGAGATCTATTCACGGAGATCGTTTGACGAGTTTGGGGATTTGCGCGGAGAGATTATCGGCAGTGAATCGCAGATCGATCTCCAGACTGAGAATTACTGGATAAATGCAGTCCAGGACATTGATAAAACCAGTATCCGCCAAATGAACCGGTTTTATGCGCGAGCAACCGGGAAAGGCGTGCGGGTTTTTCTGGCGTTTCCCCCGGTTTCGCTGGAAAAATACCCGAACAACCGGCGGAATATTATCGATATGGAAGACTATTTCTGCCAGAACGTTGAGATTCCGCTTTTAATCAGTCCGGGGGCGGTGAAAATCCCGGCCATAAAATATTTTAATACTTTTTACCATTTGAATACGATTGGCAGACAGCAATATACCTCTGCACTGATTGCGGCGTTAAAAATATTAAGTGAATCAGATAAATAAACGGTCTATCTGACCAACCAATCTTCAGCCTCGTGGACATTCTCGAAAAAGCGGAACTGGTTATCGTGATTACATTCGGAGATTAGTTCCCGAAAGCGCGGTCTGGAGATTTTTTCAAAGGCGATGACTGCGACCGCTTTGATATAATAATTCGAGAACTTCTGGAAAATCATACCCGCCAAACCGCTTTTCAAGTCGAAAAATTCCGGTGCGAAATTTTCGGCGTGAAAGAGAATCAGATTTGTATCGTTCTCCCCGCAAATGCCGAGCAGATCCAAAATATCGCGCTCATATCTGACCAGTAAAAGACCGGGCAGACAGGCGATATATTTCTTTTGATTCTGCTCTTTGACGATGATTTGTTTGTTCAAATCCACGTTTATTTAAGAACTTGCAGTTTGCGCGTCCGGGTAAATTCCGACGTCGCGATCTGATAGAGATAAAAACCGCTGGCCAGTCGGCTGGCATCCATCATGACATAGTGTTCACCGGCCGGGACAAAGTCATCGATCAGTTCGGTCACTTTGTGACCACACAGGTCGAAAACGGTTAACTGTGTCCGATCAGAAACGGGCAGGTTGAAACGGATCATAGTGCTGGCATTGCATGGATTTGGGTAATTCTGCGCCAGGCTGAAAATTGCCGGAGCGCCGGCTGATTCCGAAGCAATCCGATCGGGTTTGGCGAAAAACGCAAGCGCCCTACCCATTAACTGGATTCGGATCGAATCCGGATAAAAAGTCTCGAATGGAATGCCGAGATTAATCAGTTTGCCGGGAGTCGTGCCGTCGGGAAAGAGACCTTCATAAACTACACCGGCATAATTATTAGTCAATCCGGAATATTGCAGACAATTGACACCACCGTTGACGCCGGTGATGACGTCCGGCCATTTTACGATATAGGTGCCGTGAGAACCGTTGTCGAAATAGAAATTGCCTAATCCGTCAAATACCTGAGCGGCAATCGGTTCGATACCAAAATATGTCCCTGCGGTACTGCCCGGATTATCATAGACATAACTGGCTTTCAGGTATTGCTGGTAAAATAATTTATCGCTGGCGGAACCTTTGAAATCCAAATCCCAGGCAATTTCAGCGCCGGAAACGAAAAATTTGCCACCATGCTGCAGATAGGTTTTTACTAGAGTTTGCTCGCCGGTGCTGAAAGTTTCATCAACAGTACTCTCTTCGCCAAGAATGTAGTCGACAATCGAAAAATCGTGGTATTCCATCAAACCATTCAGGATCGCATCATTCGTAGCCGCCGCAAAAGTATATCCATTCTGCCAGACCGCTTGTCCATGTTGCCGAATAAAATTTTTAGTATTCCCGGCGGTTGCGCGATCAAAACCGTTGACGATTAATATGGGCGCCGTCATAGATGATGGTGTAGCCGCCAGGACTTCAGACGGATCGGAAGGAATATCATTTTCAAAAGCCCGCAAGCGGAGATAACAGATTGACCCGGCAGTCAGACCGGTGATCAGGGTCTCATTGCCAGCCAATAACACTGAGTCCGGAAAAATCAGACCGTCGGAGCTGAGGTAAGCATAGTAGACTGTGTTCGGATTTGTCGTCAGGAGGACCCTTATACTTTGTTCATTATCAGGAATCACACCGAACGACTTGGGCGTTGGCGCTTTCAGTACCAGTGCACCGTAGCGCGGAACGTTGATCTGCCCTTCATCGCTCAGCAGGCTGTTTAAGGTGGCATCCCGCAGAACAGCCTGGACAGTGCTGGGTTGCCCATCGACTGTCACCGCGTTTTGCACCAACCGAATGCCGTGACTGTAGTCCGCATAGGTTTCTCCATGACCGTTGTAGACCGGCTGGATCGGCGTTCCATTGAGATAATGCCAGCCGTAGATCACGACCGGTTTGGGTACTCCGATGTGCAGATCGGCATAGATTTTATTGGATATTATGACGTCTTTTTTGGTGCCGCCGACCAGCTCGCCCAGTGGATGCTGGGTAAGTATTGGCTGGCGTAAAGTCCAGACCGAATCGTTATGCTGGGCGAAAACCGGCACTGTAATCATGGCATCGCTCGGAGCGATCGGTTGAGGCCGCAATTTGACAGTCGCGGTCTGGTAGATGGCATCGACCATCTTTTTAGTCGGTAAGCTGCAATGCAGACTGTCGGCCAGACGTTGACCCAGCAGAGGCGTCATCGGCGTCAGAAAATAATCGTCATCCGAACCGACCGCCAGGTAATCCGGCGTAACGTAATAAACTACTGTATGTGATACTCCGCTGATTGTAACGGTACTGGTTACCGGGACCAGATTGCGCAGAAAAGAAGGCACATTTCCGGCTATGATCTGGAGGAAGATTTGAGTCTCGCGTGTATCGCGGGCCAGGCTGGTAATCTGTTGAATGAAAGCCTGACCACCGGGCGCATCTGTCGGACGGGGCGGCAACGGTAAAGTCTGAGCTGAGATGCTACCCAGCAGTCCCATTACTAACGGTAAGCATTTGAAAAGTATTTTTACTTCCATAGCACTTCAACCTGCTGGTAGAGACATTCGACTTCTATCGGCGTAATACCGAGAACTTCGCCGTCGGGTGTCAGGATTTTGGGCGTGTCAGTGATTATTTTAATATGACGGGCCTGATAAGTTTCGACCTCATCCAGATTCACATGTTCTCCGGTAAAGATCTTCGGGAAAGATTTCAGCAATTTAATGCGGGAAAGACCTTTGAGGATCGTCACGTCTAATTTTCCGTCGTCAATCTCGGCGGCCGGCGCCATCAGAAAATTAGCCGTATAGCGGGTATTGGAAATCTCGATGAAAATGCAGTCGCGTTCGATCAACTGTCCGTCGATTTCGATCCGGGCTTCGAAAGTCCGCAGAAAAAGGGTTTGGTGAAAAACGCCGACAGTATAGGCGAAATTGCCGATTGCCTTAATTTTGTGGGCGGTGGCAGTCACATCCGAGACGAAACCAAGGCCGAGAATATTCAGGTAATAATAGGTTTGACCGTGGGTGAGAAACTTGCCGACATCGACCTTGCGCGGTTTATTCAGGCAAATAATGTCGATGGCTTCTTTCCACTGGGTGGATTCAAGGGCGAGATCCCGGGCAAAGGCATTGCCGGTGCCGACCGGTAAAACGCCGATCGGAATCCGGTGGGTGGATGGATTCTGGAAGTATCCGTTAACGACTTCAAACAATGTTCCGTCACCACCGGCGGCAACGACGGCGTCATACTTTTCAAAATCGGCTTCTTTGACAAGCGTAATGCCATGTTCGTGGTAATCGGTCATTTTCAAATCGAATTCGACATTTTTCTGCTCGAAATATGATTCGACCTCAGGCAGGATTTTTTGAGCCCGCTGGTGTCCCGCAAACGGATTATAGACCAACAAAATCTTCATTATTTTACCTCATTATTTAAACACTGTGTTTTTATACGACCAAATTGATTAATTCCGGGATAATGGTGTACCGGCAGGGTGGAAATCCGACGATTTCACCATCGGCCTCAATAGGAACGTGCTGTCCGACCACACCGAAACTAAGACTCTGAACGCGGCGGTAGTCAGCCTGCATGGTTTTCAGAATCGTGCCGGTATATAATCGGGGAATCATCTCGAAAGTATGCAGCGTATCCATAGCCGCAATCGAAGCGACGTGCAGAAGATGATCGTTGTAGCTGGTCGGAACGCCATAATTCATTCCGCCGCCAAAATAGGGGCATTTGAAAACCGTAATGTTTTTAATTTTTCTGGCGGTGATTGGTTGATTGTCATACGAAATGCGTCCGTCCAGATTATCGAATTGAAGAACAGTCTTGACCCCGGCGCTAACCGCGGCCAGATCGATGTTAACCCGCTTAAGAAAATTCATCATCGGCCGGTTCTGATTGAATTTTTCGATGGAACGGCTGATCACGCCGATACTGGAATTGGCCAGAAAATAACGGACGACCTTTTCGGCCCGCGCATTCAGACATTCGACTCTACCAACATCAACCCGGTAGGCTTTACCGTTACCAATGCGCTGAAGATATGTCTGTGGACTCGGGAACATTTTGGCCACGTCGCAACTGCTACCGGCGCTCAGGTAAACGAGCCGGGCGTCGGGATTTATCACACGGTCCTTTTCGATCATGCCATTGAGGGCTTCGTTCAAAGTACCGTCGCCGCCGAAGACGACAATGCGATCGGCGCCTTTACTGAGGCGCTCCTTCGTCAAAGCGGTCGCGTGCCCATGATATTCCGTGATATGAAAATCGATACTGAATCCGGCCTGACTGACCTGTGCCAGAAAATCCAGCCACCTCCGGCGGGCTTTTCCACCGCAGGCCAAGAGATTGCATATGATGGAAATGTTTTGCTGTGCTTTCAATGTAACGACAGATCCTCCCAGATTAGACTTTGACGCAGGGCAGAAATGATTTGTCGTGATTCGTCATCTTTATCTTTGAAAGCTATGTAACAATTCAGGTTGACTTTCAGGCGCGGCAAACCGATCAGCAGTTCGCCGAGGGGCGATTTTTTCTGAAAGCCGATCCGGAAAAGCCGGTACTGGCGTCGTTTTTCGCTGATCAGGTAGCGAATTAAATCCCGCGCGGCTTTCTCGGAATTTTCCCCGTATACGACATGCCGGATATTCAACTCACTGAACGGTTCGCCTTCCGCCGGGAGAATTTTAAACGGTTTCAGTAGTTTTACCAGGATTTTCAGCCGGCCGCCGTATTGCTCTACAATTGTCTTTTTGAAACCGGTCTGATCCCACCAGGTCAGCGCCGCAACCAGCCGCCCGTCTTTTTCAGCAACCAGTATATTTTCAGAATTAAAGTCGGGCTGACCGGTCAACATGGCGGCAATCCTGGCCGGCGTCCACTCGGCCGATAATGCATAGTCCCGGTAAAAAGCGGCGAATAATTTAGCCAGCGACTCAAGGTCGTTTGCCCGGTAAGGCCGGATGTGATAGCGTTTGCTGACCATTGGTCGGAAAACCGGCCGGATATAATTGACCTCGAACTGGTTGAGTATATGAAAAGGCGGCATGCCGACCCGCCCGGCCAGAATCGGAGCCATCGCGGTATTGTTTTCCATGGTTATGACGATCGCCATCCGGATTGGAGTTGCCCGCAGGTAATCGGCCACGGCTTTCATCAGCCGGAAACCGGTCAGACCTTTCCGGGCTGCGGCGGCAACTTTGATCCCGCCAATATAGGCGATGCATTCCGGTTGGCCAAACAAGAGAACATCCCGTAGCGAGCAACCGATAGCGCCGCTGATCACGCCATCCTGCTCGGCGACGAAAACCTTCGCATCCCGCCCTTGTAAATTCGCCAGACAAAAATAATCCGGCGCCCGATCGACATTGACCGTCAATTGGCTTTCCATTGGCGTTGAACGCGCCAATATGAGCAGGCTTTGATTATCGGCAGAGGTGGCTAAACGAATTTTCATCTATGTCGGAATTAACAAAAGTTTTTGTAGATAATAAAGCAGAAAATCATGGAGCATTTTTCTGTCCCTGGACAGAGGGGCAATTTTGGAATACGACCGGAATTGTTTAAACTTATCCGACACTTTAAAATATGAGAAAGGCTTATGCTGAAACCGATTGATAGCACGATAGAATCTTTAATATTTTTGATGATGCTGACCGGCTCGGTCGGTTGGTTTGGCTGGTTGATATACCGGCGCATTGCAGTCATCACGGCCGGACAGCCGCAGAACCGGTTCGATCGGATCGGGCATCGGATTGCGGCCTTTTTCTCACTAGGCCTCGGCCAGCAGAAAATCCGTGACCGGCGATTTCGCAGTGCCGGTTTCATGCACGCCTTCATTTTCTGGGGATTTCTGGTAGTTTCAATTAACACGATCCAGATGATCGCCCAGGGTTTTAATTCCGATTTTGTTCTGCCGGGTTTGCGAACCGGGCAAATGAGTGGCCGGATGTATTTCTGGTTAAAGGATATTTTCGAAATACTGGTTTTACTTAGTGTGTTTTACGCGCTGGTGCGTCGCCTGATAATCCGCCCGAAGCGTCTGACGCTTTCCGGTTCGGCTAATCTGATTTTGCTGATGATCGGCATTTTAATGATTACCGATTTGTTTTTAAGCGGACTGGAAGTTGCGCTTGGTCTTGCGCGTGTTCATACTGTAATCGGCACCCTGTTCGCCGGCCTTTTTTCAAAGACAGGGACCACATTCATAGCCTGGTTTTTTCAAATTAACTGGTGGTTGCATCTGACGACCCTGTTGTTTTTCCTGCCGTATCTGCCGCTGTCAAAACATTTTCATATCGTGACTTCTTTACCAGCAGTTTTTTTCAAGCGCCTGGACAGTGGCGCCCTGCGTTTTCTGGATGTGGAAAGCGGCGAACATTTCGGCGCAGCCCGAATCGAACAACTCGGCTGGAAGGATTTGCTGGATATTTATTCATGCACGGAATGCGGCCGCTGTCAAACCGTCTGTCCGGCTTACGAATCCGGCAAACTGTTGAGTCCGAAGGAATTCAATATTGCCTTGCGGCATCATTTGAAAAAATATTCCGGTCAGATCATCGCCGAAAAGAGACCAAAGGGAAGCGCTGATTCCACTAAGATTATCGGTCGTGAAAATATGGTTGGTGCATCGATTGCCGATGAAACGCTCTGGGCCTGCAACATGTGCCGGGCTTGCGAAGAAGCCTGCCCGTTGAGTATCGAATTCATTGACCGCATCGCGGAAATGCGACGGCATTTGGTTCTCGAGGAGAGTCGTTTTCCGGAATCAGCCGTGCTGGCTTTCCGCAATCTGGAAAACCAGGGCAATCCCTGGGGCGCGGCCGACCGCGAAAAATGGACAGAAGGTTTGACAATTCCACGCGTAGAACAAAAAGCCGGCTCCGCCGGTTTCGAGTACCTTTTTTGGATTGGATGCGCAGGCGCTTTTGACGAACATGGTCAGAAAACTTCCCGCGCAATGGTCAAATTGCTGAACGCCGCCGGGGTGAGTTATGCCATTCTCGGCAATGCCGAAACCTGCACCGGTGACGCGGCCCGCCGGCTCGGGAACGAGTACCTTTTCCAGACCTTAGCCCGTCAAAATATTGAGACTTTCGGAAAATACGGGGTCAAGAAGATCATCACTCAATGCGCGCATTGTTATAATACTTTGAAAAATGAATATCCGCAACTCGGTGGTAACTATCAGGTCGTCAGTCACGTTGAATTTATCGCCGCATTGCTGGCCAAAAAACGGCTGGAAATTACCCGGCCACTGGAAGGTAAACTGACCTTTCACGATGCCTGTTATCTCGGTCGGCACAACGGGATTTATACTGCGCCGCGCCAGATTATCAAAGCTCTTCACGTGGATTTCCGCGAAGCGCCGCGTCACGGCGAGAATGCTTTTTGTTGCGGCGCGGGCGGCGGCCGGATGTGGCTGGAAGAGTCACCGGACCAGCGGGTCAATTCCGTGCGGGTACAGGAATTAGCCGGACTGAAACCACAAATAATTGCCACCGCCTGTCCATTCTGCACCACGATGTTATCCGATGGTTTAAAAGATAAGAACTTCAATATCCCCTGCACCGACCTCGCCGTCCTGGTCGCCGATCATTTGGAATAGATCGATGTTCCGCCGCCTTATTATTATTAAATTTTCTCGATGGTCCCGCTTTTCGCGTCAGTATCGGGCCGGCAATCTCCAATCTCTAATCTCCAATTTACAATCAGAATGATTCCATTCCCGCCTGACGAACGTTATTATCGCTACAGCCGCTACCTGCACGACCGGTTTCAGACGCGCGTCTATCGCATTTCGCTCGACGCCGGATTCACCTGTCCGACGCGCGACGGCACCAAAGGCCTCGGCGGCTGCCTGTACTGCAATAATGACAGTTTTGCGCCTCAGCGGGTGGCGGATTTATCGTCGATTACCGAGCAGATTCAAAAGGGCATGACGCTAATCCGGCGCTTTCACAAGGCAAAGAAGTTTTTGGGTTATTTCCAGCCGTTCAGCAATACTTACGCCCCGGTCGAAAAATTGGAGAAACTTTATCGCGAGGCGCTTTCGTTTCCGGATGTCGTCGGTCTTTGCATCGGCACGCGGCCGGATTGCATTTCGGAGGAAATTCTGCAACTGCTCGAAAATCTGAATTGCAAAAAATACATTTCCATCGAATTCGGCATAGAATCGGTTTACGACAAAACGCTGGAATGGGCGCACCGCGGGCACGATTTTACGCAATCCCGCCGGGCAATTCAAGCCGCGAAGGCTCACGGTTTGCACGTCGCCGGGCACCTGATTCTGGGCTTTCCAACGGAAACGCGTGTGGAAATGCTCGCCACGCCGGCTATTTTGAACAAACTCGGAATCGACGCGCTGAAAGTTCACCATTTGCATATCGTCAAAAACACGCCGCTGGCCAAAATTTATACCGGGCAACCCTTCCACGTCTTTTCAGAAGACGAATGGATCGCACTGGCCTGCGATTTCCTGGAACGCCTGCGCCCGGAAATTGCCATTCAACGCCTGTGCGGCGAAGCCAAACCAGGCACGCTGATCGCTCCGCTCTGGAATCGTCCGAAAAATGAAATCTTAGCCGGAATTCGAAACGAATTGGCGCGCCGCAGCACGTACCAGGGCTTTTTCGTCGACCGAAAAGAACCGAAAAGTGACAGTGTTTAAAATGTAAAAAGCACTTGGTTGATGTGCCTGGATAAGGCAAATTACGGAGTAGGAAACATGAAAAAGTCAACCAGTAGCACATCCGAAATCTTCTCCCGTCTCTCCGTCGTTTATCCGGCGGCGCATTGCGCCCTGAACCATACCAATCCACGCGAACTCCTGATCGCGACGATTCTCTCAGCCCAATGCACCGACAAACGCGTCAACCTGGTCACTCCGGGACTATTCCGAAAATATCCGACGGCGCAGGCATTCGCCGATGCCGATCTCGACGAGCTGAAGGACGACATTCGTTCGACCGGCTTTTTCAATAACAAAGCCAAAGCGATCAAATCCGCCATGCGGTCGGTCGTGGAAAAATTCGGTGGCGAAATCCCCGGAACGATGGAGCAACTTCGGCAGCTCGAAGGCGTCGGCCGCAAAACCGCCAATGTCGTGCTTGGCGATGCGTTCGGTGTGCCGGGCGTCGTGGTTGATACCCACGTCAAACGTCTGGCGAATCTGCTCGGCCTGACTAAAAACGCCGACCCCGAAAAGATCGAACAGGATTTGATGAAACAATTCCCCAAAGAACAATGGACAATGCTCGGCCACTTGCTGATCGAACACGGCCGGGCGGTCTGCATCGCCCGTCGTCCGCAATGCGGCCAGTGCGTCCTGAACGACATTTGTCCCTCGGCGCTTTAAGGTGACAAGTGACGAGTAACGAGTGACGTGTAAAGCGTGATGAAAAACTGCAAACTCTAAACTATGAACTGTAAACTTTGAACTCGCAACTCGCAACTCTAACCGAGGTAATATGCAAACTGAAGAAATCATCAAAAATCTACTCGCCAATATCGGTGAAAATCCGGATCGTCCGGAACTGCTGAAAACGCCCGCGCGCGTCGCTAAATTCTGGCAACACGTTTCGCAAGGCTACAAGGTCGATGTGCCCGCCATGCTGAAAGAATCGCTCATTTACGAGGATTACAACCAGATGATCGTCGTGAAGGACATCGACTTCTTCAGTCTGTGCGAGCATCATCTCGTACCGTTTTTCGGCAAAGTCCATGTCGCCTACATTCCCGACGGAAAAATCATCGGCTTTAGCAAAATTCCGCGCGTTATTACGGCTTTTTCCCAGCGCCTGCAGATTCAGGAACGCCTGACGCAACAAATCGCCACGGCGCTGAACGACGCGCTCGAACCGAAAGGCGTCGGCGTTATAATCGAAGCCCGCCACCTCTGCATGCAGATGCGCGGCGTCGAAAAGCAAAACTCCAACATCACTACCAGCGTCATGCTCGGCGAATTGCACGACGAATCTTCCGCCCGCGACGAATTCCTCAGATTAATTGGCCGATGAAACCAGTTACCCGTCACCTATTACCTGAAACCGGTTACTGAAAAATGCCTTTCGTCGGTTGTCATGTCTCGGTAGAAAACGGCCTGGAAAAAGCCCCGGCTCGCGGGCACGAACTCGGTTGTTACGCGATCCAGATTTTTACGTCGAACCAGATGCAATGGAAAGGCATCCCGGTCTCGCCGGAAACGGCTGAAAAATTCAAAGCCGAGCAAAGCCTTCACCAAATCGCCGCCGTGACAGCACACGATTCCTATCTTGTCAATCTTGCCAGTCCGGATGCCGTTAAACTCGCGCTTTCACGCAAGGCTTTCATCGAAGAAATCCAGCGCTCGCAGGCGTTGCAGATTCTGTATATCGTTTTTCATCCCGGCTCGCACATGGGCGAAGGTGTCGATTATGCTTTGCGGAAAATCGCCGAAAGTCTCGACGCGGCCATCGAACAAACGCCGGAATGTCATTCTATGTTGTTGCTGGAGATAACGGCTGGTCAGGGTACGAATGTCGGCAATTCTTTCGAGGAATTGCGGAAAATCATCGACTATTCGGTTCATCCCGAACGACTGGGAGTTTGTTTCGATACCTGTCATGCTTTCGCCGCCGGTTACGATTTGATCAGCCCGGAAAAATACGCAGAAACGTTCGTGCGCTTCGATAACATTATCGGACTCGAACGGCTGAAGTGCTTTCATCTGAACGACAGCAAGAAACCGCTCGGTTCGCGCGTTGACCGGCATGCCAATCTCGGAGAGGGATTTCTGGGCTGGGATGTTTTTAAGCGGATTGTCAATGACGAACGCTTTGTCAATTTACCGATGATTCTCGAAACGCCCGGCGGCGATGAGAATTTTGCGAAGGAAATTGCCGCATTGAAAAGATCGAATTAATACGCTATTATTTGTTTTATTTCCTTTATTTTGCCGTTAAATTCTTTTTAGTTTTTAAGAACGAAGAGAGGAATTATGAAAAGGGTAATATTTCTCATCCTTCTGGCGGCCGGTCAACTCCTTTCGCAGGCATATCAGACTGCCATCGCCGAAATACTGAATCAGGCCAGTCTCGATACTTTAGTCAAGCATGTACGTCTGCTCTCAGGCGAAGACTCGCTTTATATAGACGGCAGTAAATATTTAATAAAAAACCGTTCAAGCGGTCCAGGCTATCACGAAACCATTGAACATCAGATTGCGGCAAAATATATCGTCAATACTTTGCGAAAATACGGTCATGAAGCGGCAGAATATAAATATCCGCGAACTTACAATTATCCTTCGGGAACATGGACCGATACCCTCCGAAACATCATTGGTGTGGCACCAGGGCATCAATATCCCGACAAGAAGATCATTCTTTCGGCGCATTATGATACAGCCGTACTGACTGCTGATGACGATCAGTCGCTGGCTCCCGGAGCGGACAATAACGCCAGCGGAGTGGCGGTTGTGCTGGAAGCCGCCCGCTTGCTTGTCCATGAATGGCAGGATTATTCGATTATGTTTATTTTCTGGGATTGGGTTGAACAGAATTTTTTAGCCTCAGAATTATTCTTGAGCAATGATACGGCTCGCACCGACATAATAGCGATGTTGAACCTGCAAATGCTGGGTTTTAATGCTGACTCGTCTAATATCCTGCAAGTCTATTGTTTTGAAGAACCCCAGCACCATCAGCTCGCAGAGTTGGCCAGCAACCTCAATGATCTATATCAGATCGGATTAAATGTTGATACCGTTCATCAGGGAAATGGTGTCCCAACTGCGGATTTCTGGTATTACAATATCTGTCCGGTAAATCATTTTGAACAGCATTGGGCTAATCATAATCCCAACTGGTTGGAAGTTAGTGATACAATAGGGGCTTTTAATTTTGATTATTTTTTAAAGAATGCCAAGCTGGCCATTGCCACCACTGCGGAAATTGCCATGAATGGTTTTTCCAATTCGGATATTTATTACTCTAATACTACATCTGATAAATTTCAGTTATTGCAAAATTATCCAAATCCATTTAATGAAACTACGACTCTTAGATTTAACCTGCCATTTCACAATCAAATAACATTAAAGGTTTTTGACCTAAAAGGAAAATCAGTATTCAACAAGTCTTTGGGTATCCGAGAATCAGGATTAAATCAATATGTTTTTAATGGATCGAATTTTTCGAGTGGAATTTATTTTTATCGTCTTGAAACGTCTACTAAAAACCAGACCGGCAAGATGGTGCTTATTAAATAAATTGCGCTGTTTTGACGGATGAACGCTCCTGAAGTATTGGCCGTAATCGACTTTCATCTCAGATAAAATCAGGTTACATCTAATCAAAATTGCCAACTACCTAAAATCTGGTGTACAATTCCTGTCTTTCTTTTATAACTTATTCATGGTTATTGAATACGATATTTTAGGAATATTTTATGGATTATGATTTAATCGTTATCGGTTCGGGTCCCGGCGGGTACGTGGCTGCCATCCGCGCCGCGCAACTCGGAATGAATGTCGCCTGCATCGAGAAGGCCGAACTCGGCGGAATCTGCCTGAACTGGGGCTGCATCCCAACCAAAGCGCTCATTAAAAATGCCGAAGTATGGCAAAATCTTCGCTCGCTCGGCGAGTTCGGGATCACGATTTCGCAACCGGAACTGGATTTCGGAAAAGTCGTCCGACGCAGTCGCGATGTCGCTGCGCGTCTATCCAAAGGCATTGAATTTCTCTTCCGGAAAAATAAAATCACAGTCGTCAAGGGTTCCGGAAAATTTAGCAGTGCTAATACTATTGAAGTCACGAATCCGGACGATAATTCTACAATTCAACTCGGTGCGAAAAATATCATTCTCGCGACAGGCGCGCGCACACGCTCAATTCCCGGTGTGGCAATTGACGGCAAGCGCGTCATCGGCAGTCGGGAAGCCATGACTCTGCCACAGATTCCGCAATCCATTATCGTGATCGGCGCCGGCGCGGTCGGCGTCGAATTTGCCTACATTTACAATTCCTTCGGTGTCGAAGTGAATATTGTCGAAATGTTACCGCAGATTTTGCCGATTGAAGATGAAGAAATCGCCAAAGAATTGACGCGCTCATTCCGTAAAAACCGGATCGGCATTCATACCGGCGCGAAAGTCGAAAGCGTTCAAACCAAAGACGATTCCGTGGATGTCGCCATCGACGCGAACGGCATTAAGAAAACGCTTACGGCGGAATATGCGTTGATGGCCATCGGCGTTCAACCGAACTCGGAAAATCTCGGACTGGAAGACCTCGGTGCGGAACTTCATAAAGGCTGGATTAAAGTGGACAAACATTTCCGGACAAATGTTCCGGGCGTTTATGCGATTGGTGACGTCATTGGCAATCCCTGCCTGGCACATGTCGCCTCTGCCGAAGGCATTCACGCGGTCGAATTCATCGCTGATAAAAATCCTGAACCGGTCAATTACGCGGCAGTTCCCGGTTGCACCTATTGCCAGCCGCAGGTCGCCAGCGTCGGTTTAACCGAAAAGAAAGCGCTGGAACAAAGCCGTGAGATCAAAACCGGCCGGTTCATGTTCCGCGCCAACGGCAAAGCGATCGCATCTGGAGAAATTGACGGCTTCGTCAAAGTCATTTTCGACGCCAAAACAGAAGATTTGATTGGCGCTCACATTATCGGCGCTGAAGCGACCGAACTTTTACCCGAACTGACCCTGGCCATTAACCGCAAAATGACTTTCACCCAATTCAAGAATTCGATTCATGCCCACCCAACGCTTTCAGAGGCGATCATCGAAGCCATTCACGACGCATTCAGCGAGGCGATTCATCAATAAAACATGAATAATAAATTCTCTGTGCCCTCAGCGCAAAAAATAGATGTTATCGACCTCGGGTTGTGTCACTACGGAAAAGCCTGGGAAATCCAGAAACAGTTGCATTCCGAGCGACTGGCGGGGAAAATTCCCGACACGCTGATTCTTGTCGAGCATCCGCACGTTTACACCCTCGGAAAAAATGCCAACGCCCGACATCTGATTGCCTCGCAGGAATATCTGAAATGCCGCGGCATCGAAATCTTCAACGTCGATCGCGGCGGCGACATCACCTATCACGGGCCGGGACAATTGGTCGGCTACCCGATTTTTAATTTGAAAGATCATAAAGAAAGTATCGCCTGGTATGTTAACTCCGTTGAGGAAGTGCTGATTCGGATGCTGGCTGGCTTCGATATTCGGGCGGAAAGAATCAAGGGTCTGACCGGAATTTGGATTAACGACAAAAAGATTGCGGCGATCGGTATGCGCGTCGCGCGCTGGGTGACAATGCACGGTTTCGCGCTGAATGTCAGCACCGATCTTTCTTTTTACAGCGGAATCATTCCATGCGGTATTGCGACCAAAGGTGTGACGCGAATGTGCGACCTGAATCCGGCAGTTTCGATTGAAGCAGTAAAAGCGGCTGTCATTAATGAATTCGTCAGACAATTTGGCTTTAGAGAACCACGAATGAACATGAATATTAATTAATGATATTTAGAATGTGCTTGCTGTTAAAAGATATTAGCGTGAATTCGCGTTCATTAGCGGTTTTAATAATTCGTGGTGAAAAATGAAACCGGACTGGCTGAAAGTCAAAATTAACGTTAACGACGATTACCGCGATCTGCTTAAAATCATCGGGGATAATCAACTACATACCGTTTGCCAGTCAGCCCGCTGTCCAAATCAGAGCGACTGCTGGCAGAGGCGCACCGCGACGCTGATGATCCTTGGAAATACCTGCACGCGCAACTGCCGGTTTTGTGCCGTCGAATCCGGGCGCCCGTTACCGGTTGATCCGGATGAGCCAGATAAAGTTAGCCAGGCTGTCAAACTTATGGGCTTGAAATATGCCGTAGTCACGTCGGTGACGCGCGACGATCTGCCGGATGGTGGCGCCGCCGTTTGGGCGGAAACGATCCGGGAAATTCGTCGCCAGAACTCCGGCTGTAAGATCGAGGTCCTGATCCCGGATTTTCGTGGTGATATTTCCGCGCTCGAAACTGTTCTGAATGCCGAACCGGATATTCTCGGCCACAATCTCGAAACCGTTCGATCGCTTTATCCGGTTGCCCGTCCGCAGGTGGATTATGACCGTTCGCTCCGGATTATCTCCGAATCAAAAAAGCGCGGCGCTGTGACCAAAACCGGCATCATGGTCGGACTCGGTGAAACCCGCGAACAAATACTCGTATTGATGGAAGACGCATTATCGGCTGGTTGTGATATTTTGACAATCGGTCAATATCTCCAGCCGACGAAAAATCACTTACCGGTTGAACGCTACATCATGCCAGACGAGTTCGAATTATACCGGCAGGACGGAATCCGGCTCGGCTTTCGGGCGGTTTATTCCGGACCGTTAGTGCGCAGTTCCTTTCACGCCGCTGAAATCGCGTTAGCGCAGGTTTGACGGCGATATCGAAAGACGACTCTGGTCAATATTTCAGTGATAATCTATGCCTGATATGTTTGTGAATGACTGACCGGGTTGCTAAATTGCTGCGAATTTTGAAAGTAGCACGATGACATTCCTCAATTCTCTTTTCCCGGCTGACGATCCGTTGTCAGTCGTTCTGGAAAAAATCTCAGCGGTGGCTGAGCATAATCACAAACGTGTCTTTCTGGTAGGTGGTGTCGTACGAGATCGCCTGTTGGGGGTCGAAACCAAAGACATCGATATTTCGGTGATCGGCAGCGGAATAGAATTCGCCCATAAATTGGCGAAAAGTCTGAAAGTCAATAATGTTATCGAATATGCGCGCTTCGGAACGGCCATGATCCCGTATGGTGATAAGTTAATCGAAGTCGCTACGGCGCGCACCGAAGAATATGAGGATTCATCCCGTAAACCGCAAATTGCTGAAAGCGATCTGCGCGACGACCTCGCCCGTCGCGATTTTACAATCAATGCCATGGCGCTGGCGCTCAACCGCGATAATTATCTCGAACTGACCGATTATTTTGAAGGTTTGAAAGATCTGGACGCCGGAATCATCCGCACTCCGCTCGACCCAATCACGACCTTTTCCGAGGATCCGCTGCGGATGCTTAGAGCCATTCGTTTTGCGACCCAGTTGAATTTTAAAATTGAAACGAATACGTTCAAGTCGATTGAAAAAGTACGCGAACGCATTACGATCATTTCCCAGGAGCGTATCACCGACGAGTTAACCAAAATTCTGAAAGTGCCTGAAAAACCCTCCCGCGGTTTTGAATTGTTAAAGGAATCCACTTTACTGGATTTGATTATGCCGGAGATTGCGGCGCTTGATGGTGTCGATCAACGTAACGGTCATCACCATAAAGACGTTTTCAAACATACTTTACAGGTTTTGGACAATGTCGCCCAAAAAACGACGTTTTTCGATCTGCGCCTGACGGCTCTTCTGCATGATATTGCCAAACCGCTAACCAAGCAGTTTTTCCCGGACAAAGGCTGGACATTTTACGGACATGAAGAATTGGGCGCGCAGCTGGTTATTGATATCGGAAAGCGCCTGCGTTTACCGAACCGGGTCATTGAGTACGCAAGTAAATTGACCCGTCTCCATTTGCGGCCGATCGCCATCGCTTCGGAGGGTGTGACTGACAGTGCCGTACGACGGTTGATCGTCGAGGCTGGCGAGGAACTCGATGATCTGATCACACTTTGCCGGGCGGACATTACTTCTAAAAACGTACGAAAGATTGAAACATATAGCACAAATTTCGACCATGTCGTCCAATTTATAGAAGAGGTGCGGGAAAAGGACCGCATGCGGGCATTCCAATCACCGGTGCGGGGTGATGAGATCATGCGCTATTGCAATCTGCAACCCGGTGCGATAGTTGGTTGGATTAAAACGGCTATCGAAGAAGCGATTCTGCGGGGCGAAATTGACAATACTTATGACGCGGCTCACACATATTTGGAGCAAAACCACGATGAATTGGTCAAGAAATTCAAAGAGAGCCGAAAACAGTGACAACCTTTAGGATAGGTGCTTATCTAAAACACGAGTTTTACCGCCGAAAGAGTGAGAGTTAAAATGAATGAAAATGTTCAAAAATCGATTTTCGGGAAAATTACTGCGACTTTCTGGGAGCCCTCGGCTACCTTCAGGGCTTTGCAGGTAAAAAGTGGCTGGCTTGACATTGTCGTGCCATTGATTCTGATTGTGCTGGTATCTTTGGTATCGACTCCGTACGTCACACCGCTGGCGCTGGATGAGCAAAAGGTCCGCATCGAGAAGAGCGAGCGCTTGTCGGATGAGCAAAAAACCGTTGCAATCGAGAGGATCGATAACCAAAAAGATTCCATCCGGCTGTATATAATGGGACCGGTTTTTCTGGTATTACGAACAGTCGTAGTTGCGGCGGTGCTGATTTTTATTGGCAATTTTCTGCTGGGCGGCGAGGTGAAATATAAAACTTCACTGGCCATCACGGCATATGCGAGTCTGATCGACATAGTTGCTTCTGCAGTGAAAGTGCCGTTGATACTGGCACAACAAACTATCCAGGTCTACACCGGACCGGCGATTTTTCTGCAAGACGATTCCACTTATTTATTCAGGCTGTTTACCAATCTGGATATATTCGTTTTCTGGAAAGTCGTGATAATCAGTATCGGCATAGGAATCGTCGCAAAGAAGAAAACCAACAAAGCCTTCTGGGCGGTTTTCGCTTGCTGGTTAGTATATTGTCTGGTAGTCGCCGGACTAAGCGGTTTAATAAAAATCTAAGGTATAGGATTGATGAGATGAGGAAAATATTTCTGATTTTGATTCTGGGGAGCATTCTGGCTTTCGGTGCGAATCCGCTGTCATTGGAGGATTGCCTGAAGCTGGCGGTGTCCAGAAATCCAGATTTGCGCATTAGCGATAAACAACTGCAGGCCGCCCAGGAGGGCATCAAGTCGTCTTATAGTACGGTTTTACCGTCCGTATCTCTGAGTTCTTCTGCGACCCGTTCGTCCCAGGGACCAAGCGAATATGTCTACAAAAATACTACCTTTACCGGTGGTGATACTATTACCAGATACTTCAATACGGCTTTATCGGTTGAGCAAAATATATACAATGGCGGTAAATCCCGGAATGGAATTAAATTGGCGAAAGGTACTGCCGAAAATTACCGGTTAGACTTGAACCGTACCCAGCAAAGCATCATAGAGAATGTCACTGAAAAATTTTATACGGTTCTGAAGACCCAGGAATTGTTGAAAGTGTATGAAATGACTCTGAAAAATAGCCAGGAACAGTTGAAAAAGACCGAGGAGATGTTAAAAATCGGGCAGGTCGCCAAGAAAGATCTTTTCAAAGCTCAGGTCCGCGAAGGTAACGACCGGTTGAACGTTATCCAGCAAAAATCAACGCTGAAAGGCGCCCTGGTTGATCTGAAGGTAGCGATAGGTGTTACATCCGATTATGAGCTGGAGGTTTTTGAGTCTGCCTATCAAAAGCCTGAAGCAATTGACCCGGTCGTAGCAGAAAAACAGGCCCTTGAAAATAATACCGATATGAAGGCTCTGCGTCTCCGGAAATCGAATTCCTACTTGAATTATAAAATCGCCAGGGGTGATCTTTTACCGAGAATTTCAGGTTCATTTTCATATGGCAGGGGCGGCTCGGAAATTTCCCGCAGTTTCAGTGAGTTTGATAAATGGTGGGATACTTCTCTTAGTCTGTATCTCAGTTATCCGCTTTTCGAGGGCTTCAGCCGGAAAGCGAACATACAACAAAAAATGATCGACTATAAACTTTATGACGATCAGATCGACAAGAAAATATTGGAGATAACCAGCCAGATCGAGAGTTTGATTCTGACGATCAATACCTATAAGGAAATGATAGATGTCAACGAGATCAACATCCTGTCCGCTCAGGAGGATTTGCGTTTGGCACAGGAGATGTACCGTCTGAATTCGGCCACGATCCTGGACGTACTGGATGCGCAAGTAGCTTTGACACAGGCTCAGGGCAACCTGGTTACGACAAAATATGATGCCAAAATCGCCGAAGTGCGTCTGGCATACCTGATGGGAACCCTGAAATAACCGGAGTGAGTGATGAAAAAAGGTAGAAAAAAAATATTGATACTTATACTGATCGTGATAGCGGTCAGTGGTATCATTTTTATGAATATGAACAAGAAAAAGGAGAAGCCTCTGGCGGTCCAGACCGAGAAAGTCAGCCGCCAACGGATTGTCCAGACGGTAAATGCTTCCGGCTCACTGGAGCCTGTTTCAGAGGTGAAAATCAGCGCAAATGTCGCCGCCCGGATTACCAATATTGCCGTTAAAGAGGGTAATATTGTCAAAAAAGGTGATCTGCTGGTAGAATTGGACAAAACACAGTATGAAGCCGCTTATGAAAAATCTGTTTCTTATGTGCAGTCAAACAAGGCCAGCCGGAAAAAAGTAGCCAGCGATCTGAAGCGCACCAGAGCTCTTTATACCGGCAATTTGGCGTCTGAGGCGGATCTGGAAGCCGCCGAGGCTCAGATGGAATTGGCCGAAAGCCAGGTCGTTCAGGCGGAAGCCGCATTAAAGCAGGCCAAGGACGATTTAGACAAGACCCGGATTACGACCCCGATGGGTGGTATTGTTACCAGTGTCAAGAAGGAGGTTGGTGAAATTGCACTCGGTTCCGTCTTCCAGGAAGATGTCATTCTCGTTATTTCCGATATGTCAAAAGTGAAGGTCGAGGTCGAAGTCGATGAAACTGACGTCGTCGATATTGCCATCGGTGACACTGCCAAAATCGAACTTGATGCCCTACCTAATAAGAATTATATCGGAACCGTTGCAGAAATTGCTCATTCGGCCACTACAACCGGCGCTGGTACGCAGGAGCAGGTGACAAATTTCATGGTCGAAATCGCTGTGATTGGACAGGATGCACGTTTTCGGCCAGGTATGTCGGCCACGGTCGATATTGTCACCGATACCAAGGATAGCACCCTCGCGGTTCCGATTCAGGCGCTGACTGCCCGTCAACCGTTAGAAAAACCGGCCGAGGCCGATTCATCTGGCAAAAAACCAGGCTCCGGTGCTGAAAAACCGGGTATATCGCCCAAACCTTTTAGCCAGACCAAAACACAGGAAGTCGTGTTTGTAGTTAAAGCACCGCAGATCAGCGATACGACCAAGACTAAAGCTAAAAGCTTTTTTAAAACGCAATCCAGTCCACGTGCCGAACAACGTACGGTCAAGATCGGCATCAGTAGTGATACGCATTTTGAGATTACCGAGGGACTCCAGGAAGGCGAAGAAATCGTTACCGGCCCTTACAAAGTCATCAGCAAGGACATTAAGGACGGTTCAGCATTGAAAATCACTAACACAAAAGAAGAAAAAGGAGCAAAAAAATGAAAAATTTATTCATTTTATCATTTGTATTGTTATTTGCCACATTTTTATGCGCGGCCGATTCGCCGAATGCAAACGTTTTATTCAACGAATTGGCGTTAGTCGCCGAGCAGGATACGGTACAGGAAAATACTACCAAGTCCGATGAGAAATCACTGGATGAGATCGTCGAAGATGAAAACTGGAAAAAACGCTTGCCGCTTACCGATTGGGATTGGAATTGGGAAGACAAGGATGTTGATAAACACGAAAAAGGTCGTAAACGGGGATATTTCCGTGGCGGCGCCGGCGGCTGGGATGTTTATTATTTACCACTGAATCTGGGCGATCTGAACACAGAAATGGGAAATATCGGTCTCAATAACGGCTTTAATAATTATATGATTATGACTGGCGGCGGCGGCTGGGGCTATATTGGTAAAAGTATCCGGATCGGTGGACTCGGGGCAGGAGGTAAAGTAATTGCCCACGGTAAACCTCACGAAATTCAGAAAGAGGTCACTCTTTCGATTAGTTTCGGGGGGGTTACGATCGACAAGGTTTGCCATCCGTTTAGCCGGACTGAACTGTATCTCGGAATAATGGCTGGCGGCGGAAATTCCACGATTGATTTTGTCCAACACGGTTCGAATGTCGACTGGGACCAGATAATTACCGGTTACACTCCCGATACGATGGCGACATCTCAGGCTTTCCACGATTATCGGAGTACAATTTCGACGGATTATTTTACCTTGATGCCAAACGTCGGCTTTCGCTACAATATTTTCCGTTGGTTTGCGGTTGGCGCAAATGTCGGTTATGTTTATACTCTAATGGATCAGGAAGGTTGGCGTATGGATCATCAACGAGTTGAAAATGTACCGGATCTGGACTTTACCAACGTGATCTATCGTGTCAACTTTTATTTTGGTGGTTGATGGATTCTTTAATTGAATTAAAGGATATCGTAAAGACTTATTTAGTCGGAAGTGTTGAGGTTCACGCCCTGCAGGGCGTGAACCTCACGATCCGGCCGAATGAGTACGTTTCGATTATGGGACCGTCCGGTTCCGGAAAATCGACCCTGATGAATATTATCGGGTGTCTGGATACTCCGACTTCCGGGCGCTATGAGCTGGAAAATTTGCCGGTGCACGAGATGGACGATAATCAACTGGCCGAAATCCGTAATCGCAAGATTGGATTCGTGTTTCAGACGTTTAATCTTCTGCCACGGGCGAATGCTCTGCACAATGTCGAATTGCCCTTGATTTACAGCGGAATCCCGGCTGCCCGCCGGAAGATTATAGCCGAAGCCGCTATCGCAAGAGTCGGTCTTTCCGACCGGAAAAATCATAAACCTAACGAACTTTCCGGCGGCCAGCGTCAGCGGGTGGCAATCGCCCGGGCTCTGGTCAATAATCCTTCCTTGATTCTGGCGGACGAGCCGACTGGAAATCTGGACTCGGTCACCGGCGAGGAGATCATGCAGATTTTCAAAGAATTACATGAGGCCGGTAATACAGTCGTGCTCATTACACATGAAAAAGAGGTGGCTGAAAGAGCTAACCGCATCGTCCATATCCGTGATGGCAATATTGCCGAAGACATCAGGACCTGACACCATGACGTCGTTTCTGATCAAACTCTGGGAAAATATCAAAATCGCTCTGCGGGCGCTTCTACAAAGCAAGATGCGTTCGGTACTGACCACGATCGGAATTATTATAGGTGTTCTGACCGTGGTTTCGGTTGCCTCGATCATCGAAGGATTAAATCGTGGATTCGCCAATCAAATAGCCAACCTCGGCAGTAACGCGCTCTTCGTCCAGAAATATCCATGGGTGGCAATGGATGATTTTTACAAATACCGCAACCGGCCGAATCTGAGTATGCGGGAAGCCGATTTCATCCGGGAGCGCATGAAATTAGCCGAAGATGTGTCACCTTTTACGGAAACAAGGCAGGACATCCGGTATCGTAATAATACTTTGAACGGAATTTCGGTCGTTGGTGTGTCCGATCGCTACGATGTCGTCACCGGGCTTAATATCGGCGACGGGCGTTTTTTTACGGCTTCCGAGATCGAACGGGATAAAAATAATATCATTATCGGCTGGGACATTAAAGAAAAATTATTTGAAAACCGAAATCCGTTTGGCGAACGGATCAAAGTCGGCGGATCGACCTATACCGTGATCGGCGTAACCGAAAAACGGGGCAATTTTCTGGGTGAGAGTTTGGATGCCGATGTTTATGTTCCGCTGGGAACGATATTTAATAATTTCGGCTGGCACCGTAGTATAACGATTGCAGTTAAGGTAATCGATCCGAATAAATTAGATGAGGCCAAAGATGAACTCCGTTTTCTGATGCGGATGGCCCGCAAACTGAAACCGACTGAGGAAGATAATTTTTCGATTAATCAGCAGGAAGTGTTGATGCAAATGTATAACAAACTGACGAGCGGACTCTATACAGCCGCCATCGGGATCGGCACTTTGTCGCTGCTGGTTGGCGGGATCGGAATTATGAACATTATGCTGGTCTCTGTTACCGAACGCCGCAAAGAGATCGGCATCCGCATGGCGCTGGGCGCGAAACGCAAGGTTATAACCTTCCAGTTTATCGTTGAGTCAGTGATAATTTGTGCGGTCGGCGGGATCATCGCTATCATTTTGAGTTTTTTTGTTTCGATCATCATCAGCAAAATCACACCGTTTCCTTCCGCCGTTCCGGCCTGGTCGGTTTTCATGGGATTGGGTTTTTCAGCGCTGGTCGGTCTGTTTTTCGGAATTTATCCGGCCAATAAAGCTGCCCGTTTAAGCCCGATCGAATGCCTCAGGTATGAGTAAAAAAGGCAATTGTTGAAGATTGCATGTTGGAGATTTTAAATTGCAAATATCAAATTTCAAATTGAATGATTCCGATATGTCGGGACTTCGCAGCGCTCAGATATCGAGTAACTATGAATGACCATAAATGACTATCAATGACAATAAATGACAAAATAATTAATGTATATTCGCGTTTATTCGTGGTTAAATAAATGAATTTTGACGAAGGCATCAAACTCGCTTTTCAGACGGTAATGGCAAATAAATTGCGCTCATTCCTGACGACGCTGGGTATCGTCATCGGCGTCATGTCAGTGATCGGCATGATGGCGATCATCAATGCTCTTGATCGTTATATGACCAAGACATTGAGTGCGATCGGAGGAAATGTCTTCTGGATTCAGAAATATCCGGCCGTCCAAATGGGCCATCTCGATCACAAATACCGCATGCGTAAAGATTTGAAATACGAACATGCCGAAGCGATCATGCGCAATGCCACATTGGTAGCGGCCGTGTCTCCGGAATACTATCGCTGGGGTAAGATGATTAAGTATAAAGAACAGGCTACCAATCCAAGCGTCATGGTTTACGGCGGCGATGAATTTTGGGCGGATGTCAATGGTCGTAATATCAGTGAAGGTCGCGCGATCAGCCGAATGGACGTGCAACATCGTCGTTCGGTAATTGTGCTCGGTGCGGATATTGTCGATAAATTGTTCCCGTTTACCTATCCGATCGGTGAAGAAGTCAAGATCGATGGGATCCGCTATGAAGTCATCGGCGTGATCGAAAAACAGGGCCAGTTTCTGGGCGGCAGCCAGGATAATATGGTGACAATCCCGTTCTCGACATTAACTAAAGTTTACGGCGATTGGGGTTCGATCGGCATTGCCGTTAAAGCCCGGAACTCGGAACAAATCCTGGATGCCATGGATCAGGTCACGGCCATTTTGCGAATTGCCCGGAAAGTTCCACCCGGCGCCGATAATGACTTCGAAATTGTTACCGCCGATTCGATCATGGAGACTCTGCGGAGCCTGACCGGCTTCGTTTTTATAGCGGCCGTAATTATCTGCGGAATTTCTCTGCTGGTCGGTGGCATCGGCATCATGAATATTATGTTGGTTTCGGTGACGGAACGGACACGCGAGATCGGCATTCGCAAGGCGATCGGCGCCAAGAGACGGCACATTCTGACGCAATTCATGACCGAGGCGGTCGGTATCTGTCTCTTCGGCGGGATTATCGGAATCCTGCTGGGCGTGGTGATCGGAATTCTGATTGCGCAAGCCCTTAAATTGCCGCCGGTGATCCCGGTCTGGTCGATCTTCGTCGGCATGGGATTTTCATTGGTGATTGGCGTGATCTTCGGTACTTATCCGGCCATGAAAGCCGCCAAACTCGATCCGATTGAAGCGCTCCGTTACGAATAAAATGTATACCGCGGATTAACGCGGATTTTATTTACTCAGATAAGGATTGAAGTAGCCATGCCGCAGGTGCGGGAATTTGGCTTTATAGCGCTCGATCATTTGCCGGACGCCGATTCCGGTTTCCTCCGACGGTGCGAGTTCATCCCAGTACCATTCCGGGTCAATGTTCAGGTTGCGCCACTGGATCATATCGACGTCATATTCGGTGAGTAGTTTTTCAAAAGCGACGATTTCGCTTGGCTGGTCAGTGAAACCAGGAAAGACGAAGTAATTGACTGAGACGAAGCGCCCGGCGTTTTTCACAATGCGGATCGATTCTAGCACGTTCTCGAAAGTATAATTCTTGGGACGGAAATAGCGTGTGTAAAATTCCGGGCGGGCGGAATTCATGGAAACCCGCAGGGAATTGAGACCAGCTTCGATCAATTTGGTGACAACATCCGGCCGGCTGGCATTGCTATTAACATTGATCGTGCCTTTGGCGGTTTGTTGCCGCATGACTTTGATCGTGTCGAAGAGTAACTGCGGGTTGGAAAGCGGTTCGCCCTCGCAACCCTGGCCGAAACTGACGACCGGATTGGGTGCGGTTTCGAGATGCGGCACAGCGATTTCGATGATTTCTTCTGCCGTCGGAGTGAAAGCGATGCGATGCTGGGAACTACAGACGTCAGAATCCTTCTGCAGCGACAGGCAGCCGATACAGGCCGAATTGCAGGTGCGTGCCGTGGGTAGCGGCATTTCCCAGCGATTCAGTAGATAATTCAGCGCCGCCGGGCAGCCATAAGTCAGAGCACAATTATTTACCAAATGAGCCGCCAGCCGGTTGTGAGGATAGTGTTTAAGCAGATGACGGGCGGAACGCCCGATCTCGGCCCGATTGAAGTTAGGTGGATCCTGACGAATATCCGGATCGATGCGCATAGCCGGAACATAGAAGCGTCCGTCATGCCAGCCGACCGCAGAATAAGCGTAAAGCGAAAGCCGCCGGGCACGCGGCAATTTTTCCCAGGCGGCGTGATAGAAAACCGTATAAGCCGGCGCAACGAAAGCCGAAACTGCCAGTAATTTTTCATCGCCGGTTTCCGTCAACGTGGCAATTTCGTCGGTTTGACGATCGCGGCCGACCGGCAGACGGCCGGGCAATTCCATCAGTTGACTGCCTTCCGGCAAGGGAATCCATTCATCGGCGGTAATTTCGACGATATTTTCACCGGAGACGCCGAGCGCCTGATATTGTTCGAGTTCGAAAACGTGGCCTTTGCCGTCGGAGACCACGAGAGAAGGAGAGAATTCATTCATTATTTCATTGCCATTTCAGTTAAAACCATCGCGCGCAATTCGCTTTCATCGGGCAATCGGCCTTTCAGTTCGCGGGGTAATTTATTCGTTAATTGATATTCCGCTACGCCGATTGGATTCGTTTTCGATTTTAACGAAAATTCCACGACCATATCGTCTTTTTCGGCGCACAGGATAATGCCAATGGAAGGATTGTCATCCGGGGCTTTTTCTTTTTCATTCAGAAGATTTAAATAGAAATCCATCTTGCCGGCATATTCCGGTTTAAACGGGCCAACTTTGAGTTCGATAGCGACCAGAGATTTTAAAAAGCGGTGATAAAATAACAAATCCACGAAAAATTCCTGCGAATTAATTTCAAGCCGGTATTGTCGTCCGACGAAACAGAAACCGTAACCGAGTTCGAGGATGAAATCACGCAGCCGGTCGAGTAAACGATCTTCCAATTCTCTTTCACGAATTTCACGGTGAATGCCGAGGAATTCCAGATTGTAAGAACTTTTCAGGGCTTCTTCAGCCTGTTCGGCCAGATAATCCGGCAGAACGGTTGGAAAATTATGGGTCTTTTTTTCTATCCGGGCGCGTTCATAAGCATTGGCTTTAATCTGATTGAGCAGGACGTTGCGGCTCCAGCCGAATTTGGTGGTGGATTCAAGATAATATAATCGAGCCTGAATGGTGTTTGTCTTCTTTAAGATTTCAAGATGATGTCCCCAGGGTACCGAGCATAATAACCTTAGTTTAGTAACTTCGCTGGATTTCATACCAGGCCGAAGTATTGTCGTTTCTGGAACGACCTGTTCCAGAATCTGATCACAATTGTTTTCCTTTTCTGGAACAGCCTGTTCCAGAAATTCCGGGAGATTGTATTCCAGGAAGAATTGTCGCATCCGCCAGAGATTATCTGCCGAAAATCCGGTCATTTCAGGAAATGCTCTTTTCAGATCTTTTGACAACATTTCCACGACTGATTCACCCCAGCCCTGTTCCTTCTGCTTTTCGACAATACCGCGGCCAATGTCCCAATACAATAGAATCAGTTCGCTGTTGACCGAACGAGCTGCTTTTAGGCGCGCGGCTGTAATTCTGTCTTTAACGTCGTGCAGAAAATCGAGGTAGGTTTTATCTAAAAGCAATATTTTCTTCATATAAAAAAGCCGAGGTTATTTTATCACCATCATCTTTTTATTGAAGACTTTTTCGCCCAGAATGGCTTGCAGGAAATATGGGCCGCTGGCGACTGGGATTCCGGCTGAATTCCGGGCATCCCAAATGATCGAATATTTGCCGGGTAGTTTTGAATCGTTCACCAGAGTTATGACCTCCTGACCGAGCAGGTTGTAGATTTTAATAGTAGTTCGCACCGGTTGGAGCTGGATAACAGCCTCCTCGTAAGTGTTAAATCCCTCTGTTCCGACAACATAATTAATGACTGTGCTGGAATTAAACGGATTGGGGTAGTTCTGCGCGATTGAATACTGGTCGGACAGAACGATTGCCGGATGATCGGACGAGGTGCGAATCTGGTATTTACCGGGTTTGCGCGAGTACGCCCAATAAGTGCCGGTTTCCAGGCTGGTATAAGTCGGGAGATAGTTCCAGCGATTGTTTTGGTAATAATAAAGTCCGAGATAACTGGCGATTTCCTGGTCGATCGTCAACTTTTCGAGATCGAATATAATACGCATATCGGCTGAAAGTACGTTTACCGTCGCTACGAATTCCACTTCCGGAGCAACCGGCTGATTGATTACGCTCAATATTGCGCTTTTTGCCAATGAATAGCTCGTGTCATTGTCCGCATCCGGCAGGAACAACATGCAGAGATCACGCGTGACGGCTTTGGGAGGGACAATGAATGTCATTACACCACCCGGATCGGAGAGAATACCGCCGGTTCCGGTACTGATCTTAGCCACACCGAAACTATAAGCGCGTGAGCCGCGGTTTCCGGCCAGATCGAGCGCCGTAGTTTGCACGGCAACCGTGCCGGTAGAGTCGATAATATAAGTGGTGTTATAATATGTCAGACTATCCGTCACAATTTCTGCGACGGTGCTGGTGTCGGCATTGAGCGTAATTAACGGCAGATCGGCTATTGGCTCCGAGACATATAGGCTGATGCCGATCAGTTTGCTGTCCTGTTGATTCTGGAAAATTTTATAAGTGAAAGCCGGTCGCGTCGTATCGCTGACGGTCACGACGATGGATTTGGTGTCCGACAAAGCCTGCGGATCGCTAACCGTAATAGCGATCGTATCCTGCCCGAACCAGTCGAAACCGGTCCATAATTGTAAAACCTGAGTCGTGTCGTTATAGGAATTGTGCACGTGTCCGCCGAAAGTAAAATTCCAGCGTAGGGAATCGTCGGGATCGTCCGGATCATTGACATAATTTTTAAGGTTGAAGGTTAGCGTATCGTTCTGGTAAAAATGAATTACGAGCAGACTGCTGTCGATGACTGGCGGATCGTTTTTTGGCAAAACGGTCACAGCCACCAGGGCTGTGTCGGAAGCATCGTCCAGATCGGTCACGATTGCGGTCAGATTTGTGGTTCCAAACCAGTTGGGCGTATCCGTCAATGTCAGCCGTCTGAGCGTCGAATCGTAATTGACGATGATGCCGGTATCAGCCGCAAATTTCCAGTACAATAAATTATCGGCGTTTTCGACGTCACTGACCAGTTCGTTCCAGGCAGAAAGAGTTACCCGGTAAAGCGAGTCTTCGCGGAAAGTAATGGTCGGGATTTGTGCCAGAACCGGCAGATCATTGATCGATCTGATCGCAATTTTAACCAGGATGCTGTCATAAGCCAGACTGTCATCATGAACATAGAATGCAAAAGTCGTCGAATCGCAAAAATAATTTGGCGTTCCGTAAATTGCCGCGACATGCGTTTCAGGATTAATGGTAATGACGATACTGTCATTCGTGCCACCGGGCAATGGTAAAATGCGTTGAACAGTCAGCGCGAGTTCCGCATCGCTATTTTCAATATCTGCAATGAACGGATTGAGAGCGATGAACAGCGTGTCGTCTTCGTTTAATGCCGTATCGGCTAATTGACTAAAAACCGGCCAGTCATTGACCGAAAGGTATTTGATCGCCAGATCGGTCGTGTCCTTTTTCAGACCGTCGGAAACAATAATTTGCAGAGTATCGTCGCCGAACCAGTTGGCCGGGGCGGTAACAGTAAAACCGTCCTCATTTTGAGCGCTTTTGGACAGATGCCGGCCGTTACTGATTGTCCAGGTCAGCGCGCTGTCCGGATTATCGACATCCCGAGCATATTGATACCAATCTGTGAAAGCGATGCGCAGGGTCGAATCCTCGTTCACGGTAATTTTGGGAATGGCGCTTAACACCGGCGCATCGTCGACCGCGGTGACTTTGACATTGGTGATGATACTGTCAGACAGAAAAGCGGCGGGCGTGGTGCCATCTGCGACAATAAAACGGAAGGCCAGATCGTCGATGAAAAAATCCGGCCTGGCGAAAAATTTTACGATATTGGTGGTGTGATTGATCTCGATGAAAAGACTGTCGCCCGATGAATTCAGCACCGCTAATGCGGTAACCGCGCGTTTCTGCGATCTGGCGACCGCACCGGTTTTAGCTGTGCGCAATTTAACCTGATTGACCGAGAAGACTTCGTTGGTACGAATGAAATCACCGGAGAGTTTCTTTCCCTGCACGAGTGGTTCGACCGACCAGATCAACCCGGTCGTATCATTATCCACATCCGTGACGAGCTGATTCAGATGCAGATAGGTCGTATCGTCTTCCGCAAATTCGACCGTGTCCGGAAACTGAGCAGTGATGACTGGCGCATCGTTAACCGGTAACACCTTGAGAACTAGGTCGGTTGTATCGTTCAATGCCTCATCGCTGACGACGACCCGGGCCGTGTCATTGCCAAACCAATTGGCCGGGCCGGAAAATGTGACATCCTTTCCGGTAAAACCAAAGGCGGTCGTGACATGTTTCAGATCTATGATCTCCCAGGTCAACAGCGAGTCGGGATTATCGATGTCGCTCACCTGATCGAACCAACCAGAAAAGAGTTGTAGACTGATCGAGTCCTCATCGAAGGTAATTTCCAGCAAGGCCGACAAGACCGGCGCGTCATTGACATTATTGACACGAATATTAAAAGAGACGCTGTCAGAAGTACCGGCCAAATCGGTAATTTTAATATTGACGCTGAACGTGCTGTCGCGGTCGGCATTGGTCGGCGTCCAGGCTATCGTCCCCGTCACGGAATCGATTGTCATGGAATCCGGCGCGGCCAACAACGCAAAACGCACAATGTCACCGACATCCACCTCACTGAAGGCGACGATTCGTTCATAGGCGACATCCTCGTAAATGGTCGTATCGTTGATTGCGGCCAATTGTGGAGCATCGTTGGTGTTTATAATTGTTAAGTAAAATTTGAATTGATCGAAAGCACCAGCCCGATCCGCGACTTTAATCGTCAACGAATCCGCACCGACATTGGCGTTTTGGGGTGTCCAGGTGACGACGCCGGTCGTATCGATAATCTGCATGCCCGTTGGCCGGCTGGTCAATGTGAATAACAATCTTTCGTTATACAATGAATCGTCATCATGGGCTGTGAACTGAAATGTCCACAGACTGTCTTCAAAAATATTGGCAGATGCGGCGGCTCGGTTCAGCAACGGTGCGTCGTTGACGTTTTGTACGGTGACGATGAATGTGTCTCTAATTGTCGCGGCGCTGAGGTCATGTACGCTCACGATGAATTGCCGGTCGCCGACCTGGGAATTGGTCGGAGTCCATGTTATCAGACCGGTAGAATCGTCGATTGCGGCGCCAGCCGAAGCATTCACGAGACTGTAAATTAACGTATCACCGACGTCGATGTCGGTGGCTTTAATTGTCAATGTGAACGACGCATCCTCGTCGGCGCTGGTATCGCTCTGGGCGGTCAATATCGGAGCGTCATTGACATTAATCACCGTCAGGATGAAGTGCAGACTGTCACGAGCACCAGCCAGATCTTCGGCGATTACGTAAAACTGGTTAACGCCCACGTAATTATTATCGGGTGTCCAGGTCGCCTGACCGGTCAGCCGGTTGATTGCCAGACCGGTTGGTACTTCGGCGAGTAAATATCGGATCGAATCGCCGTAGACCAGGTCGCTGTCGCCAGCGGCGAAAGTCATTGTCCAGGGTAGATCCTCGCAGACCGAACCACTGTCGGTTACGGTCGTGAAATATGGAATATCATTGGCATTTTCCACGATCAGGTGAAAACTCTGATCGATTTGACCGCCGTTGCCGTCATTGAAACGGATGACGATCAGAGTGGTATCGACCTGACTATTGCTGGGAGTGCCGGAAAGTACGCCGGACGAGTCGTCGAACACAATCCAGTCCGGTACGGAACCAACCAGAGCATAGGTTACAGCGCCCTGGCCTTCGTCGCTGGTCGTCGCATCGTAAATAAAAGGCTCGTTTTCGGTAGCAATGCTGTCGCTGGGCGTGGATGTGAAAACCGGTGGATTATTGTCAACCTGAATAAAAAGCGTGACTGAAGCCGTACCGCCATTGCCATCGCTGAAACTGACCTGGACGGATTGCGATGCGGCAACGTGATTATTGCGCGGTGTCCCGGATAAAACTCCGGTCAGGCTGTCTAAGGCTAACCAGGTCAATATCTGGCCGCTGAATCGGTAGCGCGTCGCAGTTCCCTGTCCTTCGTCATTGGCATTGAGGTTGTAAGAAAATGGATTGTCTTCGATGAGAATCGTGTCGCTGAAAGCGCTGGCAAAAGCCGGGGCTGTATTGGCGACGGCCAGATTGTACGCGAGAGTGTCGTAACCACCATGACCGTCATCTACTTTAATTTCGATATTGACGGAAGGTGTGACATAATTGTTCAGCGGAGTGCCGGATAATAGGCCACTAGCCTGATTGAGTGTCAGCCAGGCCGGTTTTTGCAGAGCCGTGTAGGTCATTGCGCCCTGAGCATCGTCTGTACAATTAATATCAAGCGAATATGGAGTATCTTCCTGAACATTAAGTATCGGCGCAGTCGTTATGACCGGCGGATTGTTGGTTACTGAAATGACGAAAGTGAGTGAATCCAGGCCGCCGTGACCGTCATTGGCCCGTACCTTGACGATGTTATCGCCAACGTGATTATTGCGCGGAGTCCCGGATAGAATTCCACTGGTAGCATTGATCGATAACCAGCCGGGATTGGTTCCGAGCGAATAAGTATTGGTACCGGTCTCGTCGGCGACATGAAAAGTAAAACTGTACGGATTATCTTCGACGATCGTAGCAAGTGGAGTACCCGTGATTGTTGATGCTATGTTAGCTACGGTCAGATCAAAGGTCAAATCAGCATATCCGCCGTGACCGTCGTAAACACGGATCGAAATCGGATCGGTTGCAACATCCTTGTTATAGGGTGTACCGGTCAGGAGGCCGGTCGAATCGTTCAGGGTCAACCAGGCTGGCAATGGGCCGGTCGCGCTATAGGCCATTTTACCCTGACCTTCGTCACTGCAATTCAGGTCCAGCGTAAAGATATCACCTTCGGTTGCATTTGTATCAATTTGAGCCGTAAAAACCGGAGCGACATTATTGACCGCCACCAGCGTGGTCAGAGTATCTTTGTCGCCGTTGCCGTCGGAAAATTCTATCTGAAGCGTATCGCCGGTCGTGACCTGATTATTGTGCGGCGTCCCTGAGAGTGTTCCGCTGGATGAGTTGGCCAGAGTCAGCCAGACCGGGTTCCGGAGCAAGCGGTACAGTGTGACGCCCTGACCTTCATCGTCGGCCTGAACATCGAAAGTGAATCCGGCATCTTCGGTCGCGTAGAGGACTGCATCGTTGGTAATAATCCGTGGAACTCGGTTAGTAGTTGTAACCGTCCAGTTCTGGTTAATGATGCCGCCCTTTCCGTCGCTGACCCGTGCTTGAATATTGATAACCTGACCGACATTGGAATTATCCGGCGTCCAGCGGATCAGACCGCTCGCGGCATCAACCGTCATGCCGGTCGGGTAATTGACCAGGCTGTAAGTCAGGATATCGTCGTCCGGATCGCTGGCATTCAGATCGTACTGGTAAAGTGAATCCTCAAAAGCTGTTGTTATCGCCGTAGAAGTGAAAGCAGGCGCATCATTTGTATTAATTACGTGCAGATTAAATGACTGGGTCGCCAGGCCGCCATTGCTGTCATTTACTTTGAGAACGACGATCGTGTCTCCGACCTGGTCATTGCCCGGCGTGCCGGAAATTATTCCGGTCAGATTGTCGAGATTCAGCCAGCTGGGCAAGGTACTGGCTGTGTAAGTAATTGTGCCCTGCCCGTCATCCGAGCAGTCGGCATCGTATGAATAAAGTTGATCTTCGTCAGCGGTCGTATCGGCTTCGGTCGTAAAAACCGGCGGCACGTTGATAATGGAATAATTCCAAACCAGGCTGACTGTGCCGGTGCCGTCGTTGACCGTAATCGTTTGAGCGTGGCTGCCGACGTACAGATTATTTGGCGTCCCGGAAAGCAGACCGTTCAATTGGTTGATGGAGAGCCAGGTTGGCGGACTGGATAAAGAATAGGTGACGCTTCCCTGGTTTTCATCCGAGCAATTAACATTATAACTGAAAGAATCGTCCTCAGTCAAATTGACTATTGTAATCGGATCGAATGTCGGCAGAATGTTGCTGACTGTAATTGTAAATGATGTGGTGGCGAATGATCCGGCACTGTCCTGAACCCTGACCAGAACCGACTGGTTGCCGACATGACTGTTGTTTGGCGTCCAGTTTATCAGACCGGTGGTTGCATTGATCGTCATGCCGGAAGGTTTGGTGGTCAGCGAATAAGTCAGAATGTCGCCCGGATCCGGATCTGTGCCGCTGGCTGTATAAGTAAAAAGGGCATCTTCAGCGATCGTGGTATCGTGAATGGCGCTGAGTGTCGGCGCATCGTTGACATTGGCGACTGTGATTGAATAAACCCGGCTATCGGTACCGCCGTGGCCGTCATTTACCAAAATTGTGAAATCATGAGTACCGACATCGTCATTGCCGGGTGTGCCGGTCAGAGTTCCACTGGCGGACACGAGATTCAACCAGCCGGGATGACCATCGAAGAAACTGTAACTAACTGTCCCGCTGTTTTCATCCGTGCAACTCAGATCGGTTTCAAAATAAACTTCTTCGGTGGCACTGAACGGCCCGGAGGCAATTAAAGCCGGCGGAGTATTTAAAACGCGAATGTAGGTTAGTACAGTGTCGAATGAGGTCGGCTGATCCGTGAAAGCAATCCGGATGGAGTCGAGCCCGACGTCGCTGTTTTCCGGTGTTAATTGTATAATACCAGTGCTTTGATTGGACAGTGCAATCCAATCCGGATTGTCAAGATCTGTTATGTAATACCGACTACTCGTTCCGACGCCTTCGTCGGGAGCGGAGAAATTGAGCGTGTAGGTCGTGTCTTCATAAATGTAAAAAGTGTCGGCGACGGCGCTGACGGCATCACTCGGGGTGAAGTCAGTCGTTGTCAAAGTGTTGATCGGTGAAGCAGTATTGGTAACGCGCACGGTCCAGGTGCGGGTGACAAAACTGCCGGCCAGGTCAGCGGCTTTGGCTGTGACGGTATGATCGCCAACCTGACTGTTATCCGGCGTCCAGGTGATCGTTCCGGCAATAATGTTCATGCCGGTCGGTTTGCTGGTCAATGAATAAGTGATGACATCGCCCACATCAGCGTCGCTGGCGGAAAGAGTCGTGGTGTATAAGGCATCTTCGGCCGTTGATACGATTCCGGTCGGAGCAACCGCCCAGGTTGGAGCATTATTGACATTTATTACGCTGTAGTTAAAGGCTTTGGTAACTTCGCCGCCATTGCCGTCGTTGGCTTTGATCGTAAAAGATGAATTGGCGGTCACATGCGAATTAGACGGTGTGCCGCTAATGATGCCGGTGGCCGGGTCGATCTCCAGCCAGGCCGGTTTGCCGGAGACAAAGCTGTAGGTCATTACACCGTCGCCGTGATCGCTACAGCGGATCGAATCGCGGAAGAGTTGACCTTCTGTTGCAGAGAAAGGTCCGGTAGTGGTAATGACCGGTGGGACATTCTGGACGCGCAGATAGATTTTAGCAGTATCGGCCGAATTGGGCTGATCGGTGAAAAAGATTTTGAAATAAGTCTGGCCGACATCATTGTTGGATGGAGTAAGGCGGACAATGCCGGTTGTACTGCTAGTTATAGTCGTCCAATCCGGATTGGGGAATTCATCGAAGGAGTATTTGACCGTTTCGGCCGGGCCGACGCCTTCGTCGGGAGCGGAGAAATTGAGCGTGTAGGTCGTGTCTTCGTAAATGTAGAAGGTATCGACAACGGCGCTGACGGCATCGGAAGGCGAGAAGTCAGTCGTTGTCAAAGCGTTGATCGGCGAAGCAACATTAGTGACGCGCACGGTCCAGGTGCGGGTAATACTGGCGGACGAATCGTCGGTAGCCTGCACCGAGACAGTAAAATCGCCGACACGGGCGTTGTCCGGTGTCCAGCTAATGTGACCGGTCGATGAACTGATATTCATTCCGCTCGGATTTTGCAGAAAAGTAAAAGTGATGTGATCGCCTACATCGACCTCATTGACTACCGGGTCTACGTTGTACGCCGCATCTTCAGACATGATGACAGTTCCACTGGGTGCAGATACCCAGGTCGGGGCATCATTCATATTATGGACGACGAAAACAATGGTCAGTGTATCACTGCCGCCATTACCATCGGTCACTTTGAAATCGACAATATCACCGCTCGAAACATCTCCATTATCAGGACGACTGGTTTTACTGGATATCAATCCCGAGCCGGAATCAAGTTCCAGCCAACCAGGATCGCCGGACAGAATCGAATAGGTAATGGTTCCCTGTCCATCGTCGGTACTGTTCAGGTCAAGCGAATAAGATTGGTCTTCATAAATATCTTCGGTGCCGCCCGCCGTCGTAAACTGGACAGCGACATTATTGACTTTTATGTGATATTTTTTATAGGCAGTCCCACCGTTGCCGTCGCTGAAAGTAACTTCGAGCGAATCCAGGCTGATGTGCAGATTGGTTGGCGTGCCGGTTAAAATACCGGTCGTTAGACTGGTAACTGTCAGCCAGGCCGGTTTATGCGTGAAAGTATATTTAGCGAGCGCGCCGTCATTTTCATCAGTGGCAGTCAAATCGAATTGGTACGGCCGATCTTCGGTCACGAAAATCGTATCGCCGTTTTGCGTATAACCCGATTGAGAGATACTCAGGCCACTGATAACCGGCGGGTTGTTGGAGATCGTCAGCACGAATTCCAAAGTGTCTTTTGCACTGTGACTGTCGGTGGCAATGATACCGATGTTCCAGACTCCGACGTCTGCATTGGTAAGGTCGCCATACAATAATCCGGCGGTAGTCAATGTCAGATGGGGTGGCAAACCGGATAGCGTCGAATAGGTCGCGCCCCAGGCATCGTCATCACAATGAAATTGATAAGAGTTATACCCATGATCCTCATCGCCGGTGGTCGACGGGTCGGTCGTCGTAATTGTCGGCCTAACATTGGTGATGACAATACTGGTGGTCAGGGTGACCGAACCGCCACTGCCATCCCGATAGCGGACTTCAAGCACCGAGGTACCAACGTCAGAATCGCGCGGAGTTCCTGAAAGAATGCCTGTCGATGAGTTAATGTTCACCCAGGTCGGATAGCTTATCAGCGAATATCCACTGTCACCGGAACCCTCATCGCCTTCATCAGTGGTATTCAGATCGACATCCAGATCGGCGTCTTCCGTAATATTGATACCATCAGTGGTTGTGAAAACTGGCAAAGTGTTGTTGACATCTAAGATCAGTTCCTGGTCGTCAGTAGCACTATGGCCATCGGTTACTCGCACCGTGATCGTGACACGGCCGACATCCGAATTGGTCGGCGTGCCGGATAGCGTGCCGGTCGATGGATTGATAGAAAGCCAGTCCGGGTGAGAACCGACGAATGTGAAAGTATATTCCCCGGGATTATCGGGATTGACTGAAATTGGGGCGCTGTAACCGGCATCTTCGGTAGCCGCCCCGATAACGGTAGTCGTAATGGTTGGAACAAGATTAGTAACGGTTATTGTCCAGGAATAAGTCGTGATTCCGCCATTGCCATCGTCGGCTTTAACCGTGACATTGTTTAGACCAACGTTGCTATCACGAGGTGTTCCTAAAAGGGCGCCATCATCGGCGGTAATGCTCAACCAGCCTGGATTGGTGGTCAGGGAATAAGTTGTATTACCAACACCTTCGTCACTACAATTGACGTCGTAGCTATATAGTGTATTTTCCTGGACGGTCGTTTCCGGAGTAATTACCATAGTAGGTGCGACATTGGTGACTGTGAGATTAAAGGTTTCAGTACTTTGACCGCCGTTATTATCGGTGGCAGTTACACTAATCGTATAAGAATCGACTAAGCTGTTATCGGGTGTCCAGGAAATGACGCCGGTTGAGGCTTGAATCGTCATACCAACCGGAGGCCCGTTCAGAGTGTAAGTCACGCTCGGATCGCCCTCATCATCGCAGTTGACATTGAAAGAAAAAAGCGCATCTTCATAAATGGATGTATCGCCAATCGCCGTAAAAACGGGATTACGGTTTTCAATAGTGATGCTGAATTCATGGTAAAGAACCCCACCGAAACCGTCGTCGATCTTCACGCTGACGGCATTACTGCCAACGTTCGAATTGGTTGGCGTGCCGCTTAAACTGCCGTTACTTGAATTGATAGCCAGCCAACCCGGGTTGACCTGGAGCGAGTAGGTTGCCCCATGTCCTTCGTCATCATAGGTGACATCATAAAAGTAAGGATTGTCTTCCGTAACAGTGGTAACCGGAGTCGATCCGAGCTGCGGAATGCGATTGGTTACCTGAAGATCGTAAGAAACGGTATCGCGCCCATTGACATTGCCGTCGGAAACATAGACCTGGATCGCATGAGTACCATTATTTTCGTTGCGCGGAGTGCCGCTGAGGACGCCGGTAGAAGCATTCATGGTCAACCAGGAAGGCAGATTAATTCCAAAATAGGTAATCGTTCCCTGGCCGTCGTCGGTGCAGTTGAAATCCATGGAATAAGGCGAATCCTCGCTAATTGTACGTCGGATATCGGACTCGTCGATTAAGGGAGTAAGATTAATTACCGGAATCGTCAACTGGGTCGTATCTTTGCCGCCATTTCCGTCATTGAATTCGATCGTGAAGGTATTCGCACCGACATGCGAATTATCCGGCGTGCCGGAAACGGTGCCGGTCGTGGCATCTAAGCTCAGCCAGGTGGGCGGCGTCTCCAGCGCCGTCAGGAATTGGTACGAAGTGTTTCCCAGGCCTTCATCATCCGCCGTAATGTCAAACGAGTAAGCCACGTCTTCGGTGGCGTCGGCTAAAAGCGTGGTAGTGATAGACGGACGAAAGTTAATAATATCGATTTTAAAGGCCAGAACAGCGCTGCTGCCATTACCGTCGGTGACCTGGATTTTGACCGAATCCGAGCCGACGTCAAGATTATCAGGCACTCCGTCGAGCTGTCCGGTCTGCTGGTTGAGCGTCAGCCAGGCCGGAGCGTAACCGGTAACGAAAGAGTAAAGCGTGCTGCCCTGGTTCTCATCGGAGGATTGCAGATTGAAGGAATAATTATGGTCTTCAATTACGGATGGTGTCGGTGTGTTAAGAAATGCCACCGGGGAATTTTGCACCTGGACTACCCAGTTAGTTTGAACGGTTGCGGACGAATCGTCCTGAGCCCAGACAGTGAAGGTGTTGGAACCGACGTGACCATTATTCGGGCGCCAGGTCAATGCTCCGGTATTTTCGTCAAGGTTGACCCCGCTGGGACCGAGTTTCAGGATATATCTGATTTTATCGCCCCAGACCGCATCGTCGTCTGTTGCGGTTAACTGAATTGTCAGGAGGCTGTCCTCCTGCATTTCGATCGTCGCCGGTGGTGTCTGCGCCCAAACCGGTGTATCGTTAATGTTCTGAACGTGCAACCTAAAGGTGAGATAATTCGACAAGCTTCCGTCAGAAACCGAAACCGTTATTTCGTGCACACCAACCTGACTGTTATCCGGCGTCCAGGACAATAAACCGGAAACCGAATTGATGTTCATGCCGCTCTGAGCGCCGGAAGTGATGGCGTATGTCAGGACGTCATCATCGTCGTCAGTAGCTTCCAGCCAGACATTCCAGTATTCGTCTTCGCGGGGTAAAGTGTCGGTTACCGTAGCCGTAAAATATGGCGGGGTGTTCGCCAACAATCTGGAAATTCCCCAGACTGTCAGGATCAGTAATATTTTCAATCCGCGCCGCATTTGCCGGTATTCCGATTTATAGATTTATTCTGAAAAAGTCACAGTCGGATAACGGGTTGCCTCCTCAGTTGTTGGAATTGGAATCAATAGTATTTAACCATATTTCAGCCTGATCGACCGTCGCCGGATTTTTCGATGCGTCCAAAAAAACCTGGCGAGCCGTGCTCAAATCTCCGGCCTGATAGTAGACGGTTCCCAGTTTCAGTAAAGTCTGACTATCATTGGGATTCAGGCGTAATTTCTGGGAATAATAGTCGAGGGCGGAATTGTAATTCTTTCCGCTTTCGTAAATTCCGGCCAGGTCCGTCAAAGCTGACTGCATCCAGGAATTAGCATCAGGATTAATTTCGCGGGCTTTGCGAAAATAATTGGTTGCTTCGTAATAATTACCCCCGGCTTTGGCCAGCAGGCTCTTGATATAATAAATTTTCGGAATCCAGATGTCAGCGCGGATTTCCTCCGCCGGCCATTTTTGGGAGTCAATGTCGAGGAAACTGCGCAAGGCCATATCCCATTGCCGGAGATAATAATAGGTCTGTCCGAGATAAAAATTAACGTTGTAATCGGCCTGGCTGTATTTTTCAACGCGCTTGAAGAATGTCAGGGCGGATTGATATTCGCCGGCATCCAACAGCGCCACACCGAGATTGAAATTAGTGATAAAATAGCCCGGATCGTGTACCAGGCTTTGCTGCAGTTGGTTGATTTCCTGGGTGCGGTCGCCGTTCAGGAAACTCACTTCGGCCAGCCCGGCGAAGATTTCTGCCTGAAGTTCCGGCGTAATCGGCAGGGCTTGCCGAAAGATTATGGCGGCGGAATCGGGTTGATTGCCGATCAGGAACTGGTAGCCGCGCGCAACTAAATAGCCGTTAAAACCGTGGCCGAGAACGCGACTGCGCATGAATTCAATTTCGGCGACTTTGAATAAATTCTGTTCCTGGAAAATCCGGCCTTTATAATAGGCGGACAGGGCTACAAGGCTGTCGTTACCGCTAACGTAGCTGAGGATTTCGACAGCGCGCGGAAAATTTCCCAGTTTGTAAAGTAATTTCCCGAATTCCAGGTAGTGCCGGTCACCGCACCCGGAGGAATTCATCATCGCCGAGAATTGGCTCAGGGCTTCGTCGAAGTAACCGCGATTCTGGCTGATCCGGGCGGCGTTTAGCAACGAATCGGCTCGTGAAATCCCGGGGCGAGCTAAGGCCGCTCCGAATAGCGGAGCCTGATAGCCGCCCATTGGAAACGGAATATAAACCGGCTGTTGCGGCGGTTTGGCCTCCGACTCGACTTTTTGTTCCGGCTCCGGTTCTGGATTGACTCGCTGAGTTGCCGTCCATTCCGTAATTTTTTTCTTATAGAAATCACGTTCGTATTGCAGGTCGAGGATTTGCTTGACCAATTCCTTATTGCGTTCTTCCAGCTGGTTCGCAGTCTGAGTCGGTGCCGTTTCTTTAGTTTTGAATATCGGACCGGGTTTTCTGGTTGTGACCGGGGATGTCCGGCGACTGCGTTGGCCGTAAACCGGATTGCCGTCGAACAGAGGTGTTTCCAGTAAAATGAGAATGGTCAATATGAGACAATATTTTTTATTTCCAGTCGACTGCATACACTTCATAAAGGATTCCGTTTAAGTTGAGTCATGGTTTATTCCAGAAATTTGACCTGGTCAAGGTTGAGCGTGATCGGCTCTGAACCCGGCAGTGAAATCAGACGGACAGTAACAGTCTGATTGGTCTGATCGACCCGGATGACTTCGGCTTGTTCGGATTTCAGCGGGCCTTGCATTATCAGCACCATCTGTTTCCTGGTCGTTGATTCCTGATAAATCGTGGGGGACGCCGGTGCGGTCTGAGGTGGAGTGAATGTTTCAGTTTCAGGCGCGGCAGCGGTTTCAGTCGGACTGATTAACCAGTTAAATGTAAAATGCAGGCGCGCCCCGTCGCTGAATTTTTCCGGTGTGTAGCCGCAGTCTAATTTGAAGGCGCCGTACATAATTCCGCCACCGAAGGTCAGGCCGTCGCGGCAATACCCGGCCCTGGCGATCAACAGGTCTTTGAATATATATTCGGTGCCGATTCCGTAAGTGGAATTTGACCCGCCGACCAGACTATAGTCGCCGGTCAGCATCAGCCCTTGCACGTTGAATGGATTATAATAGGCTACCCCCGCCCCGATCAGTGTCGGAAAAGTCTCTTTCAATTGCGAATCGGTATTCCATTTTATCGACGAATTTATGTTCTTAACAGCCCCGCCGATCGTGAGATGATCCCCGAGATACAGCGCCATGCCGAGATCAAGCCCGGCGCCGGTGGCGGCATAGCCCCATAAACTGTGATAAAGAAATTTACCGGTCAATCCGAGCGAGAACATATCACCGATCATCCGCCCGTAACCCAGCACAAACGCGTTTTGCAGGTCGGAAAAGTTCTGGGTGATATATTCATTCTGGTCGCGTCCCGGGATGTCGTCAACGCCCATCTGTGTCCAGCCGATAGCAAAATTTCCCAAACTGCCATAGGGATAAATAAACGCGAAATCAAAATAGCGTCGGTCGAATTTAAGGCGGGCCAGCGTGGCGTTCAGCTGGACATCGGTCTGAATGCCCAGCATGCCGGGATTGACGAAAATGGCCGAGGCGTCGTCCGTGATCGACAGTCCAGCACCCCCCAATCCGTAAGCCCTGGCTCCCGAACTAAGATTTAAAAATGTACCGGCATCACCGCCGACTTGCGCCCGGCCGGTTGTCGCGATCATTATGAGCAGGCCAATGATCGCCACCGGTTTTATCTGATGTGGATTATCGCAGAACAGCCACTTTTTCAATTTTCTTGTCTCCTTGAAGCGTTTTGACAACATAATAATAGACGCCGTTAGCTACGACCTCGCCATTCGCATTTTTACCGTCCCAGGTTAGTTCATGATCCTGATCGTTGACCAATAAGGTCTCCTGCCGGTAAAGATCGATCACTTTCTGACCGGTCAGGTCATAGATCGACAGATCGATCGCCGTTTCATAGGGAAAGATCGTCTTGAAATGGACGCCGGTTGCGGGATCGAAAGGATTTGGATAGGCGAAAACATATATGTCTTTCGGTTCGGCTTTCAGGTAAACCGGACGCGAATAGTTAGGGATTTCATCAAAAGTGAACGCCGAATAATAATAGATCGTATTGTTTTCCAGGCCGGTGTCTAAGAAGGAATTTGCGTCTCCCGTGTACACCGGCGTTAGGTCGTCGTCGACCGAATCGAGGTATCCTTCCACGCTCCGGTAAATTGCCACGCCCACAAAATCTTCGTCGTTCGGATTAAGCCATTCGAACTGCAATTGACCACTGCCGCTTTCCTGTACCCGGAAATCGTTGACCTTGCCTGGCGGAAAGGTGTCGGATGGAAAAACATGGGTACTCAGACTGTCCGCCGTTCCATCAAAATAACGCAGGGAAGGTGTTATGAAAGTCAGCGAATCTACCCGGAAAACCGCGTCGCCGGTATCGATTGCCACAAAATTCAGATTGAAACAGGCGCCCGGCGCAGTGACAGTTACATAGCGTCCCGCGCCCATCATAATATTGAACATATAGAGCGCGGAATCGTCCATGGTTTTCGTGATGCGAATGTCCGAAAAGGTGGCGCCCTGGAAGAGCGTCGCGGCGGTGCCATCCAGATAGCGGTAGCGATTCTCGTCGTAATTCAGTACGATCTCAATCGTCTTGATCGAATCGCCGCGGGTCAACCCGACATCCAGCGCAACCGTATCACCGACCGTAACCTCCGTCGAACCGATAGCCAGGTAAACATGCGGCGCAGTCTGGGAGAATAGATTTCCGCCGACGGCCAAAACAGTCAGCAGTGCGATCAGCAAAAGGCGTCGTCTGTGTTTGGTGTATTGTTGTGTCATATTGTTCCTTTTGCCAGGTTTCTCCTGTTTATCGTAAAATTATAATTTTTTGAGTGCGCTGAAAACCCGGTCCGTCTAATTTCAGGATATAAATGCCGCTGCCGAGCGACACGCCCCGTTCATCGGCGCCGTTCCAGATCAGCGAATAATGGCCGGCAGGCAAATCCTGGTCAACCAGCGTATTAATTTGTCGTCCGAGCAGATCGTAGACTTTTAGACGGTAGCGTCCGCCAGCCGTGGCCCGCACGATGTAATTCACGCGCGTCGCATTGTTGAACGGATTTGGATAACAGGTGACCAGGTTCGCGTCGTCGGCTACTGTTTGCGATTCGGAGAGATTTCCGAAATTGTAAGCGCTGACCGACCAGTCGGCGCCACGGATTTCAAGCGAGTCCAATATTAAAACAGGCTCGGTGGCTCTTCGACTTTGCAGATCGATTTGCAGAATCTGATCGTAAACGCCGAGCGTCGCGTCCAGTCGGAACAAATTCAGGTCGAGAATACCATCCGATACAAATTCGTCCGGATAAAGTAAAAGCGGCTTTGCACTGGAATTCGTCAGCATGCTAATGCCGGCCATATCGGTGCTTTCCGGGTCGAAATGCAGACGCGCATGAACCGCGTTGATCCGTGCAGCGTCACTGATTTTTAAAGTAAACCGGGTTTGGGTCGAATTAGCGGCAGTATGCATCAGTTCGACTGCATGCGGCGGTGCGACGGCGATTTTTTGGTTGAAGGCGCCGTTGTTGGTACGGGCGTAATTTCTCGCGAGCACCATCAGGTCATAAAAATTAGTCGTGTCATCTTGGATGATTTCATCCGGATCATGGGTGGCAGCCGAGCCGATATCAAAGCGATCGTACCAGTCGCTTTCGTTCGGATTTTTCCAGATAAAGATCGAGAATAATGTAATATCTTCCGCTGTGATCCGCCCGTCCCCGATTTCCTCCAGACCGGCTTTGCGACCGCCGGACGAATGGGTCCAATCGCCGAGAATATATTTTGCCCAGCCGTCATAACTTTCGGTTGTCGGAGAGTAATCGGCATCGGCAGAATTCTGCAAAGTGCGATAAGTATGGTAGCGAATTCCGTAATGATCGCGAAGGTCTTCATTCATGATAAAAATCGGACTGATGCCGGGCTTGAGCACTTTGAAATTCAGCCGGACGACCGTGGCGGTGTCGTGATTGAATTCTCTCCAGGTGGTTGTGTCGGTGAGACTGTTGTTCAGGTTATATTCACAGTGATAGATAGCGTAATTAGGCTGACCGGGAATCGTTTCGTCGGTCATATAGAGCGTATCGCTCACGTAAAAGTAGGCATCTGCGCCCCAGACATCACCCGCTTCGAGCGATTCGAGACAAAGAATCGAATTATCGAAACCGAAATCCAGCTTGGCGGATTCAAGTTTCATTTCCTCGCCGTCCGTCTCCGATGGCAGGTAAATGTCCGCCGCGAAACTCAGATCGTCTAACCGCTGAGATTTGCTGGCGCTTGAGCGCGCCGTAAAGTTCGGATAAAACATATTCAACCGGATGCTGTCATCTTCAGCCGCACTTGGATGGGAATTATGAACTGTCACCGGCAGATTCTTGGCCTGGATTGGAAAATGCTGAATTGAATACGAATTCAGGTTTTTAGTGACGTCGGGCGTGACGACCAGATCCTTGAGTGAATCGACCACGCTGAACCAGACACCGTCCGGTCCGGCCGCACTGGTGTCGATTTCGATGTTATCCGGATCGGAATTGCGCCAGTCGTGAACGATTGCGACGATGAACAGCATTTGATTATCCTGCAAAGTAGTATCTATGCTTGCCGAAACCACCCTGGTCGGCACCGATTGGGGCGGGATCGTAGTTGGATCCAGGCCGATTAGAAAAGTATCACTTTGGGTGAATTTACCATCGCCGTTGTCTTTCCATAATTGTAGCCGGTCAACAAGCCAGGTCGCATGATTAGTCAACGGACGCACACCAAAGTGAGTCAGCCGGTATTGAGTCGGATCGCTTGACACCGCTTTGGAGAATCGCAGGCGGGCGATAGCCAGCGTGTCGCCGGAGGCCAGATGTCCCCAGTGAGTTGTTTTGTCGGTCAGATACTTGAAATTCCAGCCGTATTGAGCGAGTAAAACCGCCGGTAAAGCGCAGAGTAAAAGCAGGCCGAGACTCAACCGACGGGCCGCTATTTTCAGGCGATTTATTTTAAGATTTTTGCTCAAACCGGGTGAATAAATTCCATGATTAGCGGATCAGTGTAATCTTGCGTATAAGATTCGCGTTTTTACTTTTCAGACTCAGCAGATAAATCCCGCTGACGGCCGCCTGGCCTTGCTGGTTTTTGCCATCCCATATCAGGTAATATCCGCCAGCTGGCATCTGGCCGGAACTGAGTGTCCGGACAAGATTGCCCCGCAGGTCGTAGATTCGCAAAATGTAATCTCCGGCCAAATCGAGCGGAATGTTGAATCGGATGGCGGTGGTCGCGTTGAATGGATTCGGATAATTGGTCAACGTCAGGAATTTTTCCGGCAGAATCACGGCCGAGGCGCCGATTTGCATTGCGATCTGCTGACCCGTAATATCCCGGCAGTCCGCAGATTCAAATTGCAGAGCCGGTGCGCCTGTTGATAGCTTGCTGGGTGCCAATTTCTTCAGGCGGATCGTAGCGAACTCACCGTCGCCGGAGAGCGGATTGGTCAGCGCCAGGAAGTTGATGTCGATAATGCCGTTGGCGAGAGACGGTTCATAATAAATCAGCAGGTGTTCGGGAGAGGCGTTGCGCGTCAATTCACCCGGCTGGAGTTCGAGGAATTCGATCTCGGCCGGGTTGAAGCGGAGTTTGAACTGGGCGGAGGCCATCTGAACCAGATTCCGCAGGTCGAGATTAACGGTATACCCGGAACCGTCGTCAATCGGTTTTTCTACCTGAAGAGTGACGGTTAGCAGGTTTTGACCGGATGCGCGTTTCTGGGCAAATTGGCCGGTGTAACTGCGAAAGTAATTGGTACCCAAAACCATCAGATCGTAGAAGTTCGTCGTGTCGTCCGGGCTGATTTCGTCCGGATCGTGCGAATTGGCGCTGCCGACGTCGAAACGTTCGTACCAGTCGGCCGAATCCGGATTGAGCCAGATATAATTGGAGAAAAGGCTGATGTCGTCCGCATTCACCTGCCCATCGCCCATTCCATTGAGAAGATTAGAACTGACGCTCGCCGCAAAGTCGCCGACAATGAATTTTGCCCAGGCATCATATTGCGGCGTCGCAGATTCAGTGTCGTTATAAAGATTTTGGTAAACATGGTATGGAATGCCCCATTGATCGATAACGGTAATATCGGACAGAAAGATCGGGCTGATGCCGGGTTTGATGACTTTGAAATCGAGAATCGCCAGGTTGTTTTCATCAATATCGACATAGTTGGTATCGCCCCAGACAAGCCCTTCGAAGCGAACGATGGAGTATTTTGGAGCGGAACCGGTCTCGATCTGCCCAAAACCACTCCCGTCGGTACTGTAGGCTTTGCCCTGCCAGATGTCACCGAAACGCAGACTGTCGAGTTGCAGGATGGTATTGTCCCAGCCAACTTTAAAAGAAGCATACGACAGGTGGTCTTCCTCACCGATAGTCTGTAAATTGGAATGTGGCAGGTTGATATATGCCGAAAAAGTCAAATCGGTGATGATTTGACCCTGATTCGCGGGGAGCGCGCTTACGATGTTGTAATGCGGATAGAATCGCACACTGTCCTCTGCGCTCGATTTGTTTTTATTATATACAACGATCGGAAGGTTGACCGCCCGTAACTCGTAGTACATGGTTGTACTGCCGGCCCAACTATTGGACGTTTTTGTCCCTGGTGTAACGGTCAGATCATCTTGACTTTTTATGATTGTGATCCCAAACTGAGCGCCATTCTGGTCGTCGATTTCAAGGTTGTCGGTAATCGGATCGTGAAGATCAATGAACATCATTGTGACGAAAAAGGTAGTCGTATCGTCCAGAGTGAGTTGACTCCCCGCCAGATCGAACGTTATCGCATTGGTAGGCAAAGCT